>Ga0123355_10000174_pt1 | contig 78886 bp, 69 predicted proteins | sample TergutEmb28metaG_3_FD_89872 | JGI IMG/M metagenome (GOLD analysis project Ga0123355, IMG submission 89872) | Embiratermes neotenicus P1 segment gut microbial communities from Petit-Saut dam, French Guiana - Emb289 P1 | ecosystem: Host-associated > Arthropoda: Insects > Digestive system > Gut ... | reverse complement strand
TCGGTTGCCTATTGGCATATGTAGCGAACAATGGCACAGCCACTATTACCACAAGTAATACGGCCGCCATTGCAAGAAACTTTTTGTTTCTACTCATTTGCACTCACTCCATGGGGTGTTTTATGTATTGGGCATTGTATATGTTGTATGTACCACAGCGCAACTATGTTGTATGCATCACAGCGCAGCTATGTTGTATGTGCAGACAGGCAAAAAAGTGCATTGATTTATAAACTTGTGTTTAATATAACATGTAAAAGCTAGAAAAGAAAGGGTACAACCTTCTGGTCATGCGACATTCTCAATCACAATTTTGATGTGATTTATGTCTTATGAGTAGATATCGATTTGGCGTATTATGGGGGTTTGTAGGGGGGAATGAAGCTTCTTAATCATATTTCCTATGTGGCCGCAGCTTACGCAAGGACTCACCGATTTTTTTCTCAACGCCATTTTCGGTGGGATTATAATAGACTTTTTCCGCCAATTCGTCAGGAAGATAAGTCTGGTTTACATAGTTGCCAGGGAATGAGTGAGCATACTGGTATCCTTCTCCATGGCCCAAAGTGCCGCCTCTTTTGCCGGGATCCCGCAGATGGGTCGGCACAGATTTTATAGGGACATTGGCAACATCGTCCCGCGCACTAAAGACTGCACTACAGGCGGCGTTGCTTTTTGGGGCGCAGGCGATGTATGTCACGGCCTGAGATAGTGATATCTGCGCCTCGGGCATACCAATAAAATCCACAGCCTGAGCTGCTGCCATTGCCACAAGAAGCGCATGGGGGTCGGCGTTGCCCACATCTTCTGATGCGCAGATTACTATGCGGCGGGCTATAAACTTGGGGTCTTCCCCGGCGTACAGCATACGTGCCAGGTAATACACCGCCGCATCTGGGTCGCTGCCTCGCATACTTTTTATAAATGCAGAGATTGTGTCGTAGTGGTTGTCTCCGTTTTTGTCAAAATTTATTGCCCGTTTTTGGATGCAGGCTGCGGCTACCTCCAGGCCTATGGTTATTTTGCCATCTGGGCCTGGTTCTGTTGTAAGGGCTGCCAGTTCCAGTGCGTTTAGGGCGGTGCGAGCATCGCCATTGGCCCTGTCAGCTAGGAAAGCCAGGGCATCGTCTTCTACGTGAAGTGGCAGAAAGCCTAGCCCGTTTTCGTTGTCTCCTATAGCCCGGCGCAATAAGGTAGAAATGTCCTCCTGGGTCAGGGGATATAGCTCAAAGACCATGGAGCGGGATACTAGAGCCTTGTTGACTTCAAAGTATGGGTTTTCTGTTGTCGCCCCTACAAGAATGAGAGTACCGTCTTCCACATGGGGCAGCAGTGCATCCTGTTGCAGCTTATTAAAGCGGTGGATTTCATCGATAAATAAAATTGTCCGCTTGCTGTATAGTGCAAGGGAGGATTTGGCGTCTTCTATTGCCCGCTGGATATCCTTGATGCCGGCGGCTGTGGCGTTGATTTGAGTGAATACCGATTGGGTGGAGTTGGCGATTATACGGGCTAAGGTAGTTTTGCCTGTGCCTGGGGGGCCGTATAGTACTATTGAGCTTAATCTGTCGGCTATTATTGCCCGGTATAGCAGGGTGTTTTTGGATATTATGTGTTCCTGGCCTACCCAGTCTTTTAGGGTGGCAGGGCGCATTCTGGCGGCTAGGGGGGCTTCTTTTTTTAATGCGGTGGCTCGATTGGTTTCGAAGATATCCATGGGTTCTCCTTACAATATGGTTGGTGTTTACGCAGGGGGCCGCGCGGGAGGGCGAGGCTTTCCTTTCTTTTGGCTTACACCACTCTATACTGGTGCGTCTACATTATGCAAAGTCTTGATTGCAATCACAATGCCTAGCCCACCAGCGAGGGTGCACCATCCGGCAAAGGCCAATAGGGCAATCAAAAGCCCATTAATACTTGGCCCTAGAAAAAATATCGCCATCATACCTACCCAGCCTATCAGTACAAAAGACATCACAGCCATTGTTGTTGCCAGCTTTTGTCTCGCACTGTGAACCATACCTAGTAGCCTCACTGATGCCACGCGTATGCCCAGCACCATAATGGCGCAGGCTGCATATGCCAGCATGGCGGAAAGCACAATACTTGGTGATGTGCGGGAGATAACTCCTGCTAGCCCTAGCACTAAAGCAGCCCTGCACCCTATGCCTGTAATCTGGGTCATGGATATCCACAACAGTTTGCGCTTAGGGGGCTCAGGTACTAGGTAAAAATAGGGGTGGTTAAGTTCTGTAAAGCCTCTGTCGTATTGGGGGTAAAGAGCAGCGGCAAAAACTAGGGGCATGAGAACTGCCAATATTGTCTCGCTGGGTACACCTACTAGGATATATAGCATTGCCACAAACTCTAGGTTTACATTGGTGCTTTGAGAGTATATCCCCCATGCAACTGCGAAAACTATCCATGCAATGAGGCCTGTGTCATAGAACCTGGAGCCGCTTATTCTTATCTGCTCCAGTATGTGCTTTTTATGAAAAATCTTGGCCCCAAGGCCCTCTATGGCGTTGTATATGCCCTGAGATTTTAGATGGTTTCTAGCAAGCGCCTGGTCATCCAGTGGCTGAGGCTGTGCTGACATAGGCTCATTACGCTGCAGATGCTGCATTGTAGCAGAGCCATCTTGTTGCTGCGGCATGTGGCTTGCTGCACTTTCCGCCGGTATCCCTAGGGCCTCTTCATAAAAATCCGGTCTTGAATGGTACACAACCCAGAAAAAATACCCTCCTGCTGCCAGTAGCACCCCTGTATACAACAGGCCCCAAAGCACGTGCCCAGTAATAAAGCTCATAGCCCCAGCCGCTGCCCACCCCACCAGAGGAGTAAGTGCAAAAATCGGCGAATCCAACAGCGCTATAAGACCATAGCCCCAGTCCCACCAGGCTCTGTATGCATACAAAACAAAAAAACCGGCCAGCAGCCCCAACCAAAACAAGCCTACCCATCGGTAGGCTTCTCTATATGCCACAAACAAAAATATCCCAAGAAGCTTGCATACAACAGCTAAAATCAGTCCAAAAAGCCCAACCACTAAGATATTAGAAAACATAGGCACAGTAATGGTTGCCCCAACAGATGAGCCAAGCATCACAACAAATGCAGCAATAAACATAGCAGAAAAAGCAATAATCAATATCCCCCCAAGCCGCCTAACAAGCCCACTAAGCAGCACGGTACGGGGTAAAATAGGAGCTGTAAAAATAAAGTTTACATCATCCATCCCAAAAGAGCCGCCTCCGCTAAGCCTGCCCGCCCAGTACGGCAGCAAAAACACAAGAAAAACCAAGCCCTGAATTAGGGGCAAATCTGCAAGCCCGGCACGTTCGATTGACGTGGCAAGAATGCTTACCCCAATTATGCCCAAAAAGAGCAGAAGACCAACGGTCTTTGCCAGGAACTTAGGATTGCGTAATGCGGCCCAAAAACGGTTTTTTAGGCTGCGGGAGTATAGGTATATCAGGGCATTCAATAGAATGCGCCCCTTTCAAATGTTATAGCCGCTGCTGTATCGCTTTTGTCAAAAGTGAAACAACTGATAGTGCGTCAACTCGTCAAACTTGAATCCGAATTTTATATAGTGGGCATATCGCAGTTATGCAACGCTCCCTTGCTAAGAGCAAAGCAGCCAGCCCCAACCAGTAACATCCAAGCTGAGACTGTAACAAGGGCTAAAGTCATGGCTAAACCGGCCACAGCTCCAGAAACCTGCATAAACACAAACACTCCAGCAGCAACCCCAGGCGCAAGGGGAATAAGCACCACTGCAAAATAAACCACAATCAATATCACAGTGTTCATTTTGACATCGGTGATGCGCAAAAATGCCAGATTAATCCCCAGATAATAAAACACAAACACAATTGAGGCAACAATGGACGCCACAATAACCCACACCGGCGCGCCTACAATAACCCCGGATATGCCAAAGATAAGAAGAGCCTCAACGGCAACCTTAAACATGCTTTCAAAGTTGGCCCATACCCACTTCTTAAAAGGCGGGTCAGGCACGAGATAAATATAGTGATTATAGGTCTCAAGAAGCCCCCGGCCAAAACCAGCGGTAAACAGCTTTATCCCAGCCAGGGAAAGCAGCAATCTTAACATATGACTGTCTGACGAGGCTGTGTGATATGGATGCTGTGAACCATGAGCCCACATCCCAGACCAAAAAATAGCCCCCGCCAATATAAATAAGGATGTAAAACCCCAAAGGCCAAGCCAGTTGGCCCTAAAAGACTCCCGTACATGTTTATAGAAGAAAGTACTTGCCCCGGCCCCAGCATTTATCCCGGTGGCCTTAAGCTTAACAGGCTTGTTGCTGCTTGCCATATTGCCAATAGCAGCAGCCCCATCTTCCTTGGCCGCCCGAACAGCCTCGAATGCCGACTCTGTAGCCCCAAGCACATCTTCATAATATTCCGGGTTGCCAATAAAGACCGCCCCAAAAAACACTATTCCAGCAATCACAAGCATCCCTAAGAAAAATGCCCCAACAAGCATTTCGCCAAAAAGCATGGCAGCAATGCCCGCAGAGGCCCAACCAACAATAGGGATAAAATCCAGCACAGGGGACGCAAGAAGTCCATGTAAGGCATACATAATGCTGCCTTCGGCAATAAATCCATTCAAAAACACAATAACAGCAGGCACAAACACCGCCACAATAATAAGTGTAGCCAGCCGCTTGCGCCGCGGGTTGCCATTGGTAAATGCATAAATGAACAGTGTAAGTGTCTGGCAAACCAAAGTCACAAGAATATATCCAAGTGTGGCAAGCAACATGCCTCCAAGCCCTATCCCAAATGATGCGCGCATCCACTGCACCTGAAAAATCATAAACAAGCTGCCCAGTATGACTGTCTTGGCCGTCTTTACCAAGCCATAAAGCAGCACCGTCCGGGGCTTAATAGGCGCAACAAAAAGGAAATTGGCATCCTCCATTTCGAACAGGGTGGCCCCCCGCTGAAATGCCGGTATCAAAGTCACAATAAATGAAAACATAAAAAACGCGACAAGTATGCCCTTGAAAAAGCTTACATCAATAGTATCAATGGCTTCAGGGACTTCCATACCCATTGCCGACACCAGAATGTAGCCAAGGAAAGCTATGCCGATGATATAGACTATCAGTTTGGAGGGCTTGGCTTTTAACTCAAGAAGACGGTTTTTGCTTTGGCGCAGCAATAGGAAGGTCAGGCTATTAAGACTATTCATCCCCAGCCAGCTCCCCTTCTTCGAATAAGGAAAAATATATATCCTCCAAAGTCTCGGCCTGCTCGGCCCGACGGCATTCCCGCAACAACTGGCCTTTTTTCATGATAAAGGTCACATCCCAGGCGGCCTCTACTGTGTCAATCATATGGGTGCTTACAAGAATGGACTTGCCCGCCTCACGCATTTCTTCAATGGCTCGCTGAATCTGGCGGATACCGTGAGGATCCAGGCCGCTTAGGGGCTCGTCAAAGATAATCACCTGAGGGTCAGGCAACATAGCACAGCAGATGCTTACCTTCTGCTTCATGCCCTTGGAAAGCTCTTTCCCCAGCTTGTTGCGCTTGTCGTCCAGCTCAAACCTGGTCAGAAGCTGGTCGGCCCGGGTTTCCCAGCCGTCGGCCATGCAGTAAGCACGGGCTATAAACTCCATATGCTCGGCCACGGTTAGCATTGGGTAGGGAACGGGGATTTCCGGGGCGTATCCCAGTGCGGCCTTAGCTTCCAAAGAGCGATTCTCGTGGCCGTTTACAGTTATGCTGCCGGTAAAACGCAGCAGCCCGCATATAGACTTGATAAGGGTGGACTTACCTGCACCGTTTGGCCCAAGAAGTACCCCAAGCTCACCGGAGCGTAGTTCTAGGCTGATATTATCGTTGGCAACGAATTTTCCGTATTTTTTTGTAAGACCTTGTACACTGATCATGGTTTTGCCATTCCTTTCAACTCATACATTTTCCGATGGAAGAATGTATGGGCATTTTACTCTTGAGCCCTCTGGGAATCGTTGAGCCGCTTTTGGATACTCTTCAAGAAACCGCAAATCCAACGGTTAATAGCCGGGTTGATTGTGGTCTCATCATCGTTTACAGCAAAATATGTGCTAATATCCGTCATATCATAGAAATACAACATGTCCACCAATCGCAGCACCCCAAGGAGAAAGTTGCTGAAGGTGATTTCCGAGTCCATGTTGCCGTCCAGGGTAATTACATCGAAAAGGTCTGGCCTGGTACGTACCTCTGCCATAACAGTGGGGTGAAGCTCTGCATGGTCTTTATGACGCTTGTATACAATTGTAAGGCTGTCGTCGGCACGCTTACGAGCCAGCAGCCGTTCTATAATTTTTTCTATCCGGCAGTGGATGTCTACTACCAGCACCCGCCAGTTATTGTCTTTGATAAACTTAATAAGATCCAAAACCTGCTGGCGGTTACGAGGATAGCCGTCTATAAGGCCGGGAGTATGGGACATTGCAAACTCGCGGAAGATGCCGCTGGTTATATTATCGCCTACAAGGACGCCTTGTTCGGTCAGGCTTTTTATTTCTGGGTCTTCCTGGGCTTTTTTGCGGAAAATGTCCCCCATGCTGGCAGAGTGTAGGTTCTCCAGCCAGTAGCGCTTGATATTGCCTACCAGCGTGCCTTTTCCTCCCCCGGATTCACCTAGTAGGATGATGAAGTCCCATTTTTCTAGTAGTAGCGGTTTGCGGTTTGTGCTCATTGTTGCCCCTCCTTATATTTTCGCGGTTTGCGATGGGTTTTATATGGTTGAAGATTGAAGTATGCATGAGAAATGAAAGGTATTGCCTCAAAATCACTTAAAATGCGAATAATCGCTTTTTCCAAAAAGGCCAAAACCGATTAGGTGTTGAAACACCTCATTTTTTTCGAGCCTTATTTTCTCCAAGTCTGATCCTACGCAGCTTGTGGCGGGAGGTTCATTTTACGCCTAATGTACACTGGCTTCAAGCTGTTGTCTGACAGTTATGTGAGTATATCTGAGAATACATCTGACAACTCTGGGTCGTCTCGTACAAGTTTGCGTTTGAATGCGGCAAATATGGAAGGGCGGCTTATCTCTTTGCGTATTTTATTGCCGTACCCTATAGTAGGTTCATCCCGATAAATTTCTATGTATCGAATAAACCGCTGAATATGAGGGGCCAAGTGCTCGTTGCGGAGGTTCGAGCACTCTATATCCTTTATCTCTGTAGAGCCGCCGTTGTATACAAGTCCCAGTAAAGTTGCTGTCATTAGCGTAGCCTGGTCATCTTTTAAAGCTTCTACATTCACTTGCTCTGTAATTTCGTCCGTCACTTTAATGGAAAGTGCTATATGCTGCTCTGGGTCACATTGCGTTGGGTCAAGGATATCATCATATTTTGCAAGCTTTATATTGTTGCAGTGGCCGCAAGCGATAAATAGGTTGCTCCAGTCATATTTTAGCTCTAGGTTGCTGCGGTGAGGGACAATATGCTCTACGTTTATTGTGGTGGGCTTGTCCTCGCATATATAGCATTTGTTGTGACAGTCGGCTGCTAATGTACGCAATATCTCGCCCTTGCGATAGTCTGCTGCTGATTTTATTGTTACCCCTGGCGGCAATTGACTTTTACTCAGGTGTACCATTCTTTGCCGCCTTTCTTGCTTTTTCTAGCTCCTGGAACGCAATATAAAGCTCGGTAGAGGGCAGTGCTCTAATCTCAAGCTCTACCTTTGCCTCTAAAAATTCTTCGTCTTCTTCTGGGGTTCTTTCTTTTAGGCATAACTCCTTGTAGCGTGCAAAGTACTTTGTTAGCTCGTCTGAATACATGCTGGTATCTAGGAAGGACTCGACTATTGTGTCGTAAGCATAGAAGCTTGGTTTTTCTAGTCGCTCCTTTGTTTCTAAGTCGAAGACTATGGCGTTTTCTAGTGAGGTCATTACGAAGGGGGAGTGGGTGGCTACTATGAATTGTACGTTTGGGAACATTTTTGTTAGGAAGGGTAGAATTTTTCTTTGGAGATCTACGTGTAGGTGGGCTTCTATTTCGTCTATTAGGACTATTGCGGGTTGGTTATAATCAACGCCAGCATTATCGGTTTCGAAGCGCATTAGTAGCTCCATTACTATGTCTAAGAATGAGGCATAGCCGTCTGACATTTCGTCTAAGGCAAAAGGCTCACGGTCAGGCATGTTGATTTTGTATGCAAGGTTTTTGGTGTCGCGCTGTAATTTAATCTCTGGACATCTATAAATTTCACGCAAAGCGGCTTCGAAGTTTTCGAACCACTTGCTTAAATTAGCTTCAAGTTCCTTGTCGCTGTCGCGTTGCGCGCCGTAAAGTTGGAAATCTAAATGCAGTAGATATCCTAAAAAGTTTGTAGATAGTTGTTTTGTTATGACTGCATTTTTTGGAATGTCAATTGCTTCTATGTGCTCTGGTCTTATTAATTTTGTACGTCTGGCAGGGATGTGCACACAATTAAGATTTTGTAAGCTTATTATTTCTTGCGATAACACAAGTCTTACATCATAGGGTATTTTGTTATAGCCTACAATATTTTGTGGCTCGCGATAACGCTCTATCTGCAAAAGATATATTTCGGATTTTATCGCGTTCAGCAAACTAGTCTTACCGCTACCGTTTTTTCCTGTAAGAATCAAGTGTCCGCGTTTAATCTTGGACAGCTCAATATTCACATCCTCAATATGTCTCACCTTGTTAATCTTAATATCAGTTATGAAAAAATCCTTCACCATACAGCACGCCCTTTCACACTACATAAAAGTATCCCCAATTTAACCCCACAACTAACTCCACCGATTCTAAGTACATTATTGCACAGATACAAGTTTCTGTGTATATTAGTTGGAAATAAAATAAGGAAGGCTTCCCGCTAAGCGGGAACGACCCTGCGGGCCGCCGGCTAATGTCGGGCCATGGGAGGCGATTAAAATGGCTTTTTTCTACGAGCAAGAATCCCGCACCTTCAACGAGTACCTGCTAGTCCCTGGGTATTCAAGTACAGAGTGCACATCAGCCAACGTATCACTGAAGACACCGTTGGTAAAGCACATGCGCGGGTCCGCGCCCGCACTTTTCATGAACATTCCGCTGGTTTCGGCAATCATGCAATCGGTCTCAGATGACACAATGGCCATTGCACTTGCCAAAGAAGGCGGAATTTCTTTTATTTTCGGCTCCCAATCTGTGGAGTCACAAGCCGCAATGGTGCGGCGGGTAAAGCAGTACAAGGCAGGGTTTGTACCCAGCACATGCAACGTACGCCCAGACCAAACCCTCCAAGACATCCTAGAGCTTAAAAAGAAAACCGGCCACTCTACCGTATCAGTAACAGAAGATGGCACACCCAATGGCCGCTTCATGGGCCTGGTAACAGGCAAGGATTACCGTGTAAGCAGAATGGCCCCAGATACCCAAATCTCAGACTTCATGGTCCCCTTCGAAAAGCTAATCTGCGCCGAAGAAGGCGCAACAATAAGCCAGTGCAACGATATCTTATGGGAGCACAAGCTAAACGCCCTACCCGTAATAGACAAAAATCAGCGGCTACGGTTCTTCGTGTTCCGCAAAGACTATGTAATGCATAAAGACAACCCCCTAGAGCTGCTGGACGGAAAAAAGCGATATGTAGTAGGCGCAGGCATAAACACCCACGACTACGCAGAGCGCATCCCTGCCCTAGTAGAGGCCGGCGCAGATGTGCTATGTATAGACTCATCCGAAGGCTTTACCGAGTGGCAGCGCCGCACCCTTCAATATGTGCGCAACAAGTACGGTGATGACGTAAAAATAGGCGCAGGCAATGTAGTATGCAAAGAAGGCTTCCGCTTCCTGGCCGAGGCTGGCGCGGACTTTATAAAAGTAGGTATAGGCGGCGGCGCAATCTGCATCACCCGTGAAGCCAAAGGCATAGGCCGCGGCCAAGCCACATCCCTTATAGAAGTGGCCCAGGCCCGGGATGAATACTATAAAGAAACCGGAATATACGTCCCCATCTGCAGCGATGGTGGCATTGTCCACGACTATCATATAACCTTGGCCCTGGCAATGGGGGCAGACTTCTGTATGCAAGGCCGCTACTTTGCCCGCTTTGACGAAAGCCCAACCAACCGGGTAATGGTAGGCGGCAATTATATGAAAGAATACTGGGGCGAAGGCACAGAGCGTGCCCGCAACTGGCAGCGCTACGAAGCCGGCGGGGCACTGCCCTTTGAAGAAGGCGTAGATGCATATGTGCCCTATGCGGGTAGTTTGCGGGAGAATCTGGCTACAACCCTTAGCAAAATCAGGGCAACCATGTGCAACTGTGGCGCGCTTACACTACGGGAATTCCAAGAAAAAGCTCGTCTTACCAGCGTATCGCCAAGCAGCATAATTGAAGGCGGCGCCCATGATGTTTATTTGAAGGACACTTATGGGAACCAGCGGACGTAAAGAATCTGGTATTATAGGTCTGGATTCTGAGAAAATCCCTAGAATAGAGTGCAGTAGCGTTTGCGATAGCCGTGGCATTTGTGATAGTAGCAGCGCTTGCGATACCGGTGCAGGGTATGATAGCAACAATGACGCCGGTTTTATGGCGGAGGCCCTAAAGGAAGCCCTAAAGGCCTATGACCTAAACGAAGTCCCAATAGGCTGCGTAATCACCCGCCAGGGCAAAATAATAGCCCAAGCCGCCAACCAGCGCACAACCAACGGCAACGCCCTGCACCACGCAGAAATCCTGGCAATAGGTCAAGCCTGCGAAGCCATAGGGGACTGGCGGCTGGAAGATTGCCGCATATATGTAACCATAGAGCCCTGTCCAATGTGTGCCGGGGCCATAATCCAAGCGCGTATACCCGTGGTGGTATACGGCGCAAAAAACCCAAAGGCCGGGTGCGCCGGGTCTATTCTCAATATATTGGAAGAGCCACGGTTCAACCACCAGGCCCAGGTAGTCGCAGGTGTGCTGGAAAACGAGTGCGCAAACCTAATGCGGGAGTTCTTCCAGCGGTTTAGAAAGTAGAAAGGAGGCCGCCATGCCCAGAAACAAGCATCCAGAAGAAACCAGGGAAAAAATCATAGACACAGCCCTTAAGCTTTTCCTGGAAAAAGGCTACGATGAAACCACGGTGCTAGATATTGTAGACAACCTTGGCGGCCTAACCCGGGGGGCTTTTTATCATCACTTTAAGTCCAAGGAGGACGTTCTTGAGGCTATATTCTGTATAAGCCTCAATGACCGGCATCCCATAAAAAAAGCCCAAACGGCCAAGGTAGCCAATGGCAAAGAACGGATAAAGCTGGCCTTAAAATACGGCCTTATGTCCAACCTAGAAGATAACGAAATCGGCGATATTGCCCGGCTTGCAATGTCACTCATACAACAGCCCCGCTTTCTGGCCGAGCAGCTAAAAGGTAACCAAGAAAACGTAGAAATACTTATCCCAATGGTAGCAGAGGGTATGGCCGATGGCTCTATAAAGCCCGGCAACCCGAAAGTCATCACCGAGTTGCTGATGCTGCTACTAAACTTTTGGCTGATACCCGATATTTTCCCAAGCACGATGGAAGAAACAATCGCCAAGGCCGAAATAATTAACAATATTTTCGTTGATTTGCTGGGCGTTGAGCTGTTAGATGATGAAATGGAGGAGCTATTTATGAAAGCAGTTGATATGTTTGGGTGGGGATCTGATGGAAGCCCTGAGATGTAAATCTAAGATAAAGATATAATCTAAGATAAAAAAGATATAAACCTAATTATGCTTTGAACAGGATGGCTTATGTACACCTCAATATATGCGAAAAGCGTGCCCAACTTTATAGATGAACTTGCAACTACACCAGAAATGAAAAGATTGTCAGACATAGGAATGCACTGCGGGTGCGAGTATGCGGATTTTCCGATTTACCGGCAGGTGCGATGCCACTATACAAGGCTCATGCATAGTATTGGTGTTGCAAGTATTGTTTGGAATTTTACACAAGACATAACACAAACCGTTGCGGGGCTTCTTCATGACATTTCTACACCTACCTTTGCTCACACAATAGATTTTTTCAACAACGATTACATAGCGCAGGAATCTACGGAAGATGATACTCTTTTATTTATTCAAAATTCAAAGTCAATAGCGGCTCTTTTAGATAAACACGGTATCAAAGTAGACGATGTAAGCGATTACAGCAAATATCCCATAGCTGACAACAACACGCCTATGCTTTCCGCCGATAGGCTGGAATACACATTGGGCAATGGGTATATTGTGCATAATATGGACTTGCACGAAATAGCAGATATCTATAACGACTTGATTGTTGTAAAAAATGAATGCGGATTTGATGAGTTATGCTTTAAATCAATCAAACATGCCAGAAAATTTACAGAAATCTCGTTGAGAAACTCCTATTGGTTTGTGTCGAACGAAGACCGCTTCTCAATGCAATACTTGGCAGATATGATTAGGTGTGCTATTCAAAAAAATGTCCTATCTCTTGATGACTTGCTTGTATCAGAGCGCCATGTCATCAGGAAGTTAATGAGTCATCCGGAATTGCGTGAAACATGGAGCCGTTATACCAAAATATCAGCGGTTGCGGCTATGGGCAAAAAACCTCTTGATAAGTATAGTGTGAATATTACCGCAAAAAAGCGGTATATAAACCCGCTGGTATTGATTGGAGATAGTATAAATAGAATTGCAGATGTAGACGAAATATGTAAAGGAAGCATAGAAAAATTTCTATCCATAGATTTTGATAAGTGGGTATACGCCGTATAACTATACCTTCAGGAGGGTGTGACGGAATGAAGAAAATGGTGTGCTTATATCTATTCCCATGCATATTGCCTGCATATATTGTTGCTTTGTTGTTTGTATTATTCATTAGGTATTATGGCGAGGAGCCACCAAATTTAAACTTGATGTCAGGCGAATATGATATTGTGCAAGCACCATTTTGCAACCTACCCACAATCGAAAGTGAGTATGGCTTGCGGGTTAGGCATTTTGCGCGGGTTTGGGATGGATACTTGGTGTGGGTACATAGATACCGCTATAACATGGATGGAGAAAGCAGAGACTTCTACGCATATGAAATGGAATGGATACAAGAGTATCCCGAGTACCTTACACGCCGCCGGCCGGGCGGTACTTGTCCGATTAGCTTGGCCCAGCGTGTACGTGAAATAAGGGTTGTGACCTCTATGGACGAGCTTGAATTGGGCATGATAGGGTATACGGAATGCTTCTTTTATAGCCACTACCTGGTGGTGATTGATTTCTCAATGGGGCATTCTTCGATGGTCGAAATGGTGCACCAAGTCCAGGCTGATGGGACTATTGTAGTCAGGCCTTTGATAAGCGTGAGTGGTTTTCATACTCATCACCCCTACGGGACTGTTGTTATAGAGTTGGATAATCGTTTTAAGCCAACAGATTTTAGTGTAGAGTTTATTTGTAACCCGTGGGGGCCAAATTGCCCAGCTGCTGTTTTTGATATCCAGTACGTCCCTGGCGCGGAGTATGACGGCTATATCTTCCGCTTGGTATATGGTGCGATTGTTCCACCTTTGGACAATACAAATATACAATGCCTGTCTTTTGGGCCAATATCAACGAACGTATTTCGTGCAGCAACCCTTCAAGACATAAAAAATTTTATTGCTCCAGAGTATATTATGCATATTGAGCCAGACTATCTTATTTTTCGTGACCCGGTTCCTCAGTACTAGGCTCCAATTTATCACTTTCAACTATCTCCTAAACTCTTCAGCTCCTCCAGCCGGGCCAAATCTTTCAAATCTATCCCTTCCCCTACCTCGGAGGACTTAATTTTGTCAAAGTGTGCGGTCTGCTTAAAAGCAGTAATATCGGCAGTTGTTTCACATTCCGACAGTGCAACAAAGGCCGCCATGTGCTTTCTTGTGAATGATAGGATCATTCTTGAAAACAGGCCGCCAACACCCCTCTTATGTTTCAAGGCCTCCAGATTATGAAGGTTTTTCAGGTGAGCCAGGTGCTTTATTTCCCCCTCGTTTTCGGGTTTTTCCAGTTCAGTTAGCAGTTGCCCTACTGTCATTGCCATGATATATCCCTCCTGTTAATAATATAGCAATTTTCGTTTTCGTAGTCGCCTTACTTCGCCAAAAACAGCTTAAAGCCACCGATTTTTGGCTCGCAACGCGACTACGAAAACTGAAAACGCTATATACGCATTCTTACCGTGCGCCCAGCTTCTGCATAACATACAGCCCTGCATTAGCCGCTGGGTTTATCTTGCCGTGGTTCACCTTTTCTTCCGCAAAATCCGTCTCATTATACCCATAAAACCGTGTCATAAACATACCCCGGCCCTCGGTATAAGACCCGACTTTTGTACCATAGCCCCGGGATGTATCTGCCGGGATTTGCCCAGTTATGGCTAAGGTACCATCGGCCAGCGCGGTTGTGTTATAGCTGTAGGCCCTCATCATCTGCAAATCATACATAGCCTTGGAAATAGACGTATCCAAGACACGCAGCTCAAAGTCTAAAATCGGCTCAAGAAGGGCCATTTTTGCATCCTTTAGGGCTTCCATCAAAACCAAGGGCACAAGGTCGCGGAATGCGGAGGGTGTACCCGTGACGCTATCATAGTCCGAATAGTCAAACTCTACCCGCATATCTGTTACTTCCCAGCCGTACAATCCGTATTGGCAGGCCGCAAAAACCGCCTCCTCCACAGCAACTTGAAAGCTTTTTTCCAATTCCCCATAAGAAACTGCCCGAACATACTGGAGCCCGCTCCCACGGGGCAAAGGAGTGATGCTAAAGCCCACACCCGCCCGGAAGAAAGTCTTGTTAATGGGTATCCTTGCCTGGGCCGCCTGCGTAGGTGTCTCCATGTAAATTGTCCTTGCTGCGGAAAACTCGGCGGCAATTCCATATCGCTCCGCAAGAATCTCCCGTAAAATCTCCATCTGGATTTCACCAAAAAGCCGTACTGTCAGTGAGTTGTCAGAGCTTAGGCCAAGCAGCGGGTCTTCATCGGCCAGTAGTACTAAGGCCTCGTATAGCTCTCGCCGTTCTGCTGGGTTTGTGGGGAGTACTTCAACATTTAGGGTGGGTTGGCCAAGGCTTACCTTTCTTGCCATGGAAGTGCTTTTGTGCGGCATACTGCTCATCTTGCCATCATGCATATCACTAATGCCATCTCTTATCATATCTCCTGGCATGTCATCCAATGTATCACGTGCCGTATCCCTCAATATATCCCCTACCATCAAATCTTTGAGATAAAGCACTGCAATATCACCAGACTCAATGATGCTTTCAGCAGTCAATTTCCCATCTCTAAGCCCTGCCAGCCTTGTAATTTTTTCAGACTTGCCCTGATAGCATACTATTTCACGTATTCTCATGCTGCCTTCGAATAACCGTACATATGCCAGCCGCTCTTTGGCGCTATTGTCCACCTTAAACACTATGGCGGATAAGGGCAGGTTACTGTTTCCATTGGTACGCAGGTTCGAACCAACATCATTATCCGCATATACGGTGTCGCTGCCTCCGGTAGATATAGCCAAATCCCCATCTCCCCCGATAGTAGGCAAATACTTTGGCAAGCTATCCAACAAGCTTTCTACACCAACCCCATACAGCGCACTGCCAAAAAACACCGGATACAGGCAGCCACACATTGCATTGCGTGCAAAACTTTCGCAAAAATCCGCAGGCGGGATATCCTCATTGTCAACAAACCGCGCCATCAACTCATCATCATGGCTGTACAGGGTATCCGCCGCTACTTCTGCCAGCTCTCTTTCGGTTAAATCGAGAACCGCTCCATCTTCCGCAACCTGTTGGGTCGCAACCAGCCGCCCGCCCATATAGTCATTAGTATCCTCTACAACCTGAGCGATATCTGCACCCACGCGGTCAATTTTATTCACAAAAATCACCGTAGGAATCTGCCGAGCCATGATAGTATCCATCAAAATCCGGGTCTGGGCCTGTAGGCCCTCCTTGGCCGAAATCACCAGCACAACCCCGTCAAGAATGGTAAGGCTACGTTCCACCTCCGCCACAAAATCCACGTGGCCCGGTGTGTCTATCAAGTTAAATTTTATGCCGCCGCGGCAAAAAGATGTCGCCGCCGCCCGTACAGATATCCCCCTGCGGCGCTCCACGGCCATAGAGTCTGTGCGGGTATCTCCTTTGTCAACCCGTCCGGCCTGAGCAATTACTCCAGCCAGAACCAGTATATTCTCAGTGAGGGTAGTCTTGCCTGCGTCTACGTGGGCAATTATTCCAATATTTAATTTTTTCAATTACATCATCCCTATTAATATAGAATCCGGGGTGTGCGCTTGTTTTTAGCATATGATATTACCTCCTTCGGCCCAATGGAATTGCTATAGTTGGGCGCGGCTAAATTTGTGGTTATTCTAGCATACTACATGCATGAGAGTTGATACAAAATAGTTTAAATCAACGGTATGGGTATTATGCCAAAGCCCCACATAAGCATGATTCACTTGCGAAAAAATAATAATCTTGTTATCATACATTCATCATGTATCTATCGTATATGTATTCATAAATTTTTAACAATCTACAACCTAAGGAGTGAATCATGGAAAACATCATCTCAGTATCGGGGCTAAAGAAGGCTTTCAAGGCCAACAAGGTCTTAAAAGGCGTAGACTTTAACATCTCAAAGGGCAGCATATTTGCCCTGCTCGGCTCTAACGGGGCTGGAAAAACTACCTGTGTACGGATACTTTCTACTCTTACCAAGGCTGATGGCGGCACTGCTACAATTTGCGGTTATGATGTGTTTAGCCAAGCAGACAGCGTGCGAGGCTGCATAAGCCTGACGGGGCAATTTGCTGCGGTAGACGAAGCCCTTACAGGCCGGGAAAACCTCCAGCTAATAGGGGCCCTTAAGCACCTGCCGGACGTAAAAAAGCAAGCAGATGACTATCTCGCAATCATTGGCCTAGAGGATGCTGCAGACCGCTTGGTTGCGGCCTATTCAGGCGGGATGCGGCGCAGGCTAGACATTGCAATGAGCCTGATGGGCAAGCCCCGGGTAATCTTTCTGGATGAGCCAACCACAGGCCTGGATCCCCAAAACCGCATTGCCATGTGGGACATGGTAGCAAAGCTGGCAGAAGACGGCACTACTATTTTGCTAACCACCCAGTATCTAGAAGAGGCTGAATACCTAGCTGATAATATAGCAATCCTGCACAATGGCGTAATCACCGCCGAAGGCTCCCCGGCTAAGCTAAAGAAAATGCTGCCGATTGGTGAAATAACACTGGAGTTTATGCGTTCAAAGGAGACCATAGCAGCACAGGAATACCTGAAAGGCTACAGCTTTACAGCAGGCAGGAAAACTATAGATATAGCCACCGACGGCAGCGCGCAGCAGCTTGCGGACATCCTTAACCGCATAAACAACAGCGGTATAGCCATATCCAGGGTCACACAAAACCAGCCATCTTTGGAAGATGTCTTCCTGACGCTAATTGGTGAGAAAGGCCAACCAGAATGGGGGAACAGAAATGAATAGAGTATTTAAAGATTCATATACCATGTTTAAGCGGTGTCTCACCAAAACCTTAAGAAGCCCAGAGGCCATAACCATGGCCCTTGTTGTTCCAATAGTGATGATGGTACTCTTTGGTTTAGTGTTCGGCGGGGTTGCTGATATCGAAGGTTTTAGCTATATCAACTTCATAGTGCCAGGCATTATTTTGCAGTGTATAACCAACTCGGCTGGGGCAACGGCCCTAAGCATCCACAATGATATGTCCAAAGGGCTGATAGACCGCTTCCGCTCTATGCCTATTGCAAAGTCTGCGTTTATTTCCGGCCATGTGTGGATGTCGGTTATCCGCAGTATTGTTATCACTATTATGACCTTTGGCGCAGCCTTTGTGATAGGCCTGCGTCCCAGCGCTGGGTTCATGGACTGGCTGATAATTGCTGGCATCTTAATTTTGTTTATAATTGCAGTAACTTGGATTATTGTGATAATCGGCCTTACTGCGAAGGGCGCGGAGGATATCAGCGGCCTCAACTTCCTACTGGTTATTTTTACATTTTTAAGCTCCGGCTTTGCGCCAACAGAAACCTTACCTCGAGCCCTTAGGGTTTTTGCCCAAAACCAGCCAATGACCCCGGTTATAGATGCTGTGCGCGGCTTGATGCTTGGGTTGCCACTTAACGGGGAAATTATGATTGCACTGGCGTGGTGTGTTGGTATCACTGTTGTAGCCTTTGTTATTGCTGTGCAGATATACAAAAGTAAGCTAACAAAGTAAAATTCAGGCTTGACAAAACAATGACATTGTTTTAATCTATCGCCTGGCAAGAAAATAGTCCTTGGGTCCTATCCTAAGGAACTGGGGCGCATAGCTCAGCTGGGAGAGCGCCTGCCTTACAAGCAGGATGTCGGAGGTTCAAGTCCTTCTGCGCCCATTAAATAATGCCCCATTTTGGGGCATTATGTCATATCGGCCCAAAAGCCAAAGACAATTCTAACGCAGCCATTTGGTTAGTAAGGCCAGCCCACTTCGGCGGAATAGCTCAGTTGGCTAGAGCACGCGGTTCATACCCGCGGAGTCGCCAGTTCAAATCTGGCTTCCGCTACTAAAACGCCCATGCTTACGGATATATGCCGTTTGCGTGGGCGTTTTTTGAATTGTTTACTCGTGACTTTTTCATACTATAGCAATTTACCTTTAAATCAGTCCCACCTGTCGCCAAAAACCCTCAGAAGCGCTCGGGATTTTCGGCTCGGGTGAGACCGTTTAAGGGGGGGATTGCTATAACCTTAATTATTTTTTGCTCATAACATACTCCGCCATAGAGCCGGCAATCTTATTAGTTTTTCCATCCATAAACTCATAAATAGTGCCCGCACTATCCTGCAAAACCAGCAGCCCCTCAATACCAAGATCCTCCAATACATAACAGGAAGCGGGGATACTTTGCATCTCCCGTTCTTCCAATGTGACAGCCACAACATTTAGGCGGGGAGGGACACCTACCCCAGTAAACTCCAGATCCTTGGCCTGGATTGCTCCGTAGGCCTGGGTGTAGGCTTTGTAATCTGGGGCAAAGTTTAGGCCAAGCTGCTTTTCTGCAGCACTTACATCGGCAGGGGATGCGGGCTGTAGATGCTTCAATTTTTCTAAGTTTTTGATGGTATCAATTATGCTTGCCATTATGCACTCTCCTTTATTATGGTTACACTGTTACATATTATTTGCCCTAGCACTCCAATGGGCTTTGCGCTCGGCGTTATAGGCAGACCGGTCTATTTCCGATGTTTGAGTCTTGTCATGGAGCACGGTGTCGTTCTCCTTGCCGCGGTGGGCGTCCTTTGGCAGCTCTGCAAAGGGACTGTCGTTTTTCTGGCCTACGTGGTGAAGCTCTACGGTTTTGCCGTCGTTGTTTATAGGCGATTTACCATCTGCGATTCTTTCGGAGTTGGTGGTCCCAAACTCGTCCTTTGTTTCCATGCTAATGTCGCTTCTTGTAAGGCAAGGCCTTCCGTTTACTGTTTCCTCTTTTAGGCCTTCGTCTACGTAGATATCCAGCTCTTCCTTAGAGCGGATGTTGTCTGTTATTTCCTTTGAATAGGGGCTGGCCTCTTCAATTTCCTTGCGGGCTTCGGCCTCCTTTTCTGCTGATGATTTGTACTCGAATTTCTGGGCTTTGTCCTCATCTAGATAGTCTTCGTAATCGCTGTCGATTTCTTCATCCATTTCGGATGGCTCTTCCGGTGTTTCTATAGTCTCTGTGGCTTCAGCAGCCTCGGCGGCTTCTTGGGCCTTAGCGGCTCTCTGGGCTTCAGCGGCTTCAAAAGTTTCGCCGTAATTGCCTTCGCTCATGGTATCCCCTCCAGTCTTTGACGTTGGTTTGCTGTATTCTAACCCATTTGTAAAATTTGAGCTACATACTTTGTTGAAACCAGATAATGCGGATGTTACAATTTAGTTAGCATTTACTGTTTTGCCAATATTTTCATTGAGCGCATGATGAATGACTGTTTGTATTTCATCCTAGAGGGGGCGGCTAATGTCAAAAAATTTAAATAATATAAAAAGCGACAATGATAACTCAATTTACTTTGATTGGGCGAAGAGGGTCTGCGCCGCAAAAAATATTCACATCAATAAAGATATAACACAGCTAAACAACCGAAAACTTTTCCGCATTTCTTCAGATGTAGGAGATTTGTATTTAAAGAAAACAACAGATTTTCATATTGACGAAATAAGGTTTACCCAGCAGCTAATGACTTTGGGGCTTATCAGCTTACCCGAATGGATTGGGTATAGCCAGGATTTGAAGCTATGCCTGACGCGGGATATGGGTGGAAGCGACCTATCCCTTTTTTGACACGGTTCGCTTGCTGTACTCCTCCAGAGGGAAACTTCCAACCGATATGCCTGCTAAACAAATGATAATTGAAGCATATCTACAGGAGTGGCTGGAATATGGCAGTTACGAGGAATTGAGTAATACATTTGCGGCAATGGATGGGCTTTTAGCATTTTACATGGCCTATGTAAAATATATCAGGGCAAGGAATCTGCACTTAGCATGGGCCGAAAAACCAGAAACGACGCCTGATGATGGCGCAGGTTTGAACACTCGCTATGAAACAACGGCAATCTATTTGAAAGAATTTATAGAAAGTAGGGCGATTATATGCTATTAACAAGCACTGACGACAAAAGCTTGCGCGAAAATCTAAATTTAATTGGGTTAGGAAGTCAGATTAGGAATAGTGATATTCTTATCAAAATCAATCTAGGGCGAAGGTATCAAAAAAATCATCCTCGCACTGATATGAATCTTTTAAGAAGTGTGCTCACATATATCTATGAAAATGGCGGTAAGTGTGCTATCACCGAAGGTTGCTCAGGTTTCTTAACAGAAAACCTTATTGCATCAGGCTTTGAGAGCACATTAAAACGCTACAATGTCAAGGTTATTGATGCAGATTTAGAAGAATGTGATGAAGTAGTATCTTATGGTGAACATCACTATATACCAAAATGTTTTAGGGACTACCCCATACGAATTGCCATCCCCGCCACATCGAAACGAGATGGAATGATCTTTTCTAACAACGCAAAGCTGTTCTTTGGGGCGGTTCCAAGAAAAATGTATCAGCTTGATGATACAGCCGTGCCTATTGGTGCGCCCCGCCCCAGGCTTCACCAAAATCTGCATTTATCAGTAGCAAATCTTTTTCTTGCGATAAATGATTATTCGCCGTTTCAATTTTATGTAAACGGTGGGCTATCCTACAACGAAAACATAGGCGAGTTTAATTTTTCTGAATGCTATATTGGAAATAATGCACTAGAGCTGGATTTATTCATGTATCACAAGTATTTTAGTGATTGCGAGTATCCAAACTATCTAGAAATATTGAAATCCAGGCTTTCGGCAACCGATAAATATGAAATTGATAACGGATAAGGGGGACAACATGAGCATCTTACAAGACTACGTATCGCAAAGCAACAACATAGTATTCTTTGGCGGGGCAGGTGTATCCACAGAGAGCGGTATCCCCGATTTTAGAAGCGTGGACGGGTTGTATAATCAAAAATGGAAATACCCTCCAGAGATAATGATCTCACACTCCTTTTTCACTGCCCAGACAAAGGATTTTTTTGAGTTTTACAGAAACAAGCTGCTGCACTTGGATGCGCAACCAAATAAAGCCCACAAAGCCTTGGCGGCACTAGAAAAGGCAGGCAAGCTAAAGGCAGTGATAACCCAAAACATAGATGGCCTGCACCAAAAAGCCGGAAGCCAAAACGTGCTGGAGCTACATGGTTCGGTTTGGCGCAACTATTGCCTAGATTGCAACACGGCCTATGAAGTTGAGGTAATTGCAAACGCCACAGACATACCCTTATGCCACTGTAGCGGTACAATAAGGCCGGACATCGTGCTATACGAAGAAACCCTGGACGATGACATAATGATAGCAGCTATGGACTACATCGCCCAAGCCGACATGTTGATAATAGGCGGAACATCTCTAGGGGTATACCCTGCCGCCGGGCTTTTGCAAGTATATCGCGGAAAAAAACTGGTACTGATAAACAAAAGCGCCACCCATCTAGACGAAGCCGCGGATTTGATTATCCGTGACAATATAGGTGATGCCCTTGCGTGCTTTATATAAAGGGACAAATGAACCCGAAAAAAAACAGGATAAACATTTATATTGGCTATATACTTCCGCATAGCAGGGTTTTACGTTTCCGGTTGTGACCAAATCATCAAAAGCGGCTTTACATTACTATGATCTATCCAGATTTTTGATGAATATAGGTATAGGGAATAGGCTGCGGGCAAAGGTATTCCCGCTTAGGCCGCCAAGATTGAAAGTGGAAACAGGTGAGAAGAACAACTGCATCGCTTCCGTATGGGTACACTCAATATAGGCCCCTTGGCCTTCAGTGAGCATATTATCTATATCGGATGCATCATCTATGTGCGACACATTAGTTGTGGCTGATACATTATCTGCAGCCGGTACACCATCTATGATTGACGCAGAAGGCTGATTACCTGTGACAGCAATCTTTATTGTGCACCTGTCCTTAATATAGACGGTCAATGCCCCATCAGGCAGTTTTGCCGCTTTGCATTTAAGCTTCAAGAAGGCATCGAGCACAGCAGGGTAGTCAATGATATTGAAATGGAGAGCGTGCCCCACTTTAGCAGTCTCCGCAAACCGTGATAGCTGCGAAATAATCTCTGTTTCATGGGGAAAAGCATCTACAGTGACATCATGCCTTTTGTACTGATCTAGATACACACCAATAACCTCTGGCAGCAGGGTCATGTCGGCAAGGCTCAGCTCGCAGATAGCGCTGTAATCCTTGTAGCAGGACAAGTACCCGATGATGGTATTTTCTTGGTACACGCCAATGGTCTTGCATTCCCAAGTCGCCATAATATCAGCAAAACGCTGGCGAGGCCGCTCAACATAGGCAGGCCCAGTGTTGTAAAATTGATAAATGCTGTCAAAATCCTCGCTGCGTTCCAGTTCATTCAATGTGATTTTCGAATTGAAATCCTTGCCAAAAAGATGACGAATATTGCTCTTATTGCAAGAATAGCTAAGCTGAACACCGCAAGGGGTATACCCAAAGTACTCATAACGCTGGCGCTGGCCCAGCAAAAAGCTTAGGGCAACACCTTCCTTTTTCATATCCTCCAGGGCCATATCCATCAGCTTACGCATATACCCCTTAGAGCGGGCGCGGTTATGCACAGCCACAGCGGTGATGCTGCAAATCTTAAGGCTTTCGCCGCATACCTTAAAGTCTGCGGGGTAAGCCCCCACATTTGCAACTATTTTTCCGTCTTCCTTGACCATGTAATTGCTTCCCGCCATGAAGTTTCGAGCTGTGTAGATGTTGGGAAGCACTGTTTCAAAGTCATGAGGCCTGTAGGCTTTGCTAAACACATAATCCAAAAAATCTACCAAATGTAGATGGTCTTGCTCACTTGCTTTTACATACTCAACCATGGTTTCGCTCCTTATGCGGGAATAGTGGAGACTCCAGAGGCTTGCGAAAAATATCCAAGCTATGGCTTGTAAGGCCCACCATGTCCGGCCTTTCGCATATAGCAAAATGATGCTGCAAGTACAGCTCAAACTTTTCCTCATCCATGGATGCCAGGCTTTCGCGCAAAATACGGCTTATCATGTCAGTACCAACATAATGCAAAGGCTCCACATCAAAAGAAGCCATCAGCCGGTCAATATCATCCTTGCGGACAAGGGCAAATATATCCGCCACCGCACTGCGCACCTCAAAAGTACGAGGGTCTATTTTGCCCCCAGTCAGTTCTTCGGAAATATCCCACCTATTACGCATAAAAACATCTTCCAAGATAGCAGCATCACCAATTATGTATGCCACAAAAACAATACCCCCAGGCTTAGTAACCCGTAACGCCTCACGAATTGCCTGCTCCTTGTCCAGGGCCGTATACAAGTGATACATAGGCCCAAGCACCAAAGTAATGTCAAACATATCACAATCAAACACATTTAAATCCAAAGCATTGCCCTGTGAAACCCGGATATCCTGAGCTGGTGTGATTTTACCTTTGAAAATCTCAATATTATGCGGCACAAGCTCCACCGCCTCAACCCGGTGGCCCAAATCGGCAATAGCACAGCTATAGCGCCCAGTACCCGCACCAACTTCCAGCACGTATGCACCGGGATGCAAGTATTTTTCAAGATATTTCATAGTAGTAATAAACTCGACCTGCCCATGCCTGTATCCTAGACGGGCTTCCTCATCGTAGTTGCTGTAGTGGTTTTCTATTAAATTCATTGAGCTACCCTCCTGTATTGATGAATGCATTGACTGCCGTTGCTTATGGTAAAGCTGATAGAGCCACGGTAGCGTATAGTGTAGTTATTGTCAACAATTGCATATGTATGGGGGTGTTTAGCTTTCGTTCCTTGAGTAAACGGCAGCAAGGGCAGGGCGGTAAGCTCTACCCTTGCGGGGCTTTGACATGCGAATCAGATTGACATAATCCCTTCCTTATTTAAGGTATAGACCACATCGCATACCTCATCAAGATATTTTCGGTCATGAGACACGCTTATTACCGCACCTTCAAAATCCTTGAGGGTGCGCCGTATTTCGGGGGCAGACAATGGACTAAAATTACGAGTAGGCTCGTCCAGTACTAGCACGTTTGCGCCTTTTAGTACCATGTCAAGGAACAGAATCTTAGCCTTTTGGCCACCGCTTAGCTTAGCTATCTGCCCCAGCATCTCATCCGGGGTAAATTTCATGCTTCCAAGATATGTCCGTACCTTGGTAATGGTATCCTTGTGGGCGTCCGCCGCCAGGAAATCTATTACCGATTGACTGTAGTCCAGTATATCGGCGTAGTCTTGAGGCATGTAGACGGCGGTTATGTCTTTTCTTTCTTGTAGGGCCTCCCATATTTTTTTTAGCAAAGTGGATTTGCCGACGCCGTTTTGGCCTACTATGCCTATTTTTTGCGGGCCTGTGATGGATAGGTTTATCGGGCCGCAAAGCTTACGCCCAGTTGCACCCGGCTCAAGCACACTTCCTACTTCCGCACTGCTTTCACCTGGCTCCCCAGCATACAACCCCGGCAACTCAATAGAAAGCACTACCTTACCCTGCGGAATGGCAATTTTGGGGTCAAACTGGGTAAGAATCGCCTCTTCCATTTCCGGTATCTCCATAAAATCTTCAGATTGCTTTTCCAGGCGCTTTCCTGTGGATTTTACAGATTTCATCTTCTTTTTAAGCATCCCACCAATAAAATCACGGTCACCCTTGGCTATATTGCGGCCTTCGTGATCTACCCGGTTATATATCTGCTGCCAGCGCTCCATCTGCGCTTTGTGGTCGGCGCGCTGTTTTTTTGCTACTTGGGTTTGCCTGCTGAAGCTCAGGTTGCGAGCCTTTACATAGTCTGCGTACCCGCTGCGTGCCACGGTAACTTTACTTTTAGTCTTGCGCATTAGCTGCTCTAGATGGATGATGACATTGGCGGTATTTTCGATTAGTGTCTCATCATGAGAGATAAAGAGCATGGGCTGGCGGCTGATTGCGATAAAACCCTCAAGCCATTCCAAGGTATCCAGGTCTAAGTCGTTGGTTGGCTCATCCAGCAGAAGGATATCAGGCTGGGAAAATAAAATCTTGGCAAGCTGGATTTTTATCTTTTCTCCACCCGACAATGTGCGGATAATCTGAGGCGATGACGCAAAGTTCAAGCTGAGCCCAAGCCGCGCAAGGTTTGGCGCACTTTGGGAAACTGCCTCTGGGGCCAGATCATCTGCAAAGTAATCCTCCAAGCTAAGGCCAAGAAGCCTTTCCGGGAAGGACTGGGGCAGATACGCCAAGGTTCCCTTCTTTGTTATCTGCCCAGAGTGCTGGCAATATGCCACATGTGACTCATCATAAATCAGCTTTAGCAAGGTAGATTTTCCGTTGCCTTCTTCACCAATAATTACCGCTTTATCGCCGGAGTTTAGGGTAAAGTTAAAGTTCTCCACAAGGTTTCGCTCGTTAATTGAGATTGAAATATTTTTTAATTCCAGCATATGACCTCCAAAAAAATAAGACTTCTGCCGTTGCCGGAAATGAAGTCTTAAGCTTTGGATACGCTATAACACCATATACAAATATATGGTCATGATGGATATATAATTAGCGCAGCAAAGAGATAACCCAATTTCCGGCAACAAAATACGCCCACGTGGTCTTGACAATGGGGTAGAACCTGCATCCAATGCAGGCTCTTGGTTGTTGCCAGCTAGTTTTGGATTATGCTCCTATCACGCTTTGGCCACCTTTTCTCTGTGCTGTAATGCTTACTTTTATTAATCTATCATATAGGCAAATGTGTGTAAAGGCCCCCACCTGTGTTAAACTAGCCATATGCAATCATTTCCCAGGAGGGTGCAATTATGGAAAAAAATATATCAGCCATCCAAACCCCAGCAATCCTACTAGACCTAAACATCCTAGAGCGCAATATCAGCACCTACCACCAAATGGCCCAAGAGGGAACCAGCCTTTGGCCCATGATAAAAACCCACAAATCCACAGAAATTGCGCGGATACAGCTAAACCAAGGCGCAACTGGCCTGCTGTGCGGTACATTGGATGAATGTGAAGCTGTCCTCGAAAATATAGTCCAAGGCAAGAGTATATTCGGCGACAACATGCATGGCAAAAATAACGGCATAAGCATCATGTACGCCTATCCCGTGGCCAGCCAGCCCAATATTGCCAGGGTCGTAAAGCTGGCACAGGAATGCAAATCTTTCTATCTGCGCCTCGACAACCATCAGCAAGCCCAGGTATTAAACCAAGCCGCGGCGGAGGCAGGTATTCACATAAACTACACCCTCATCATCAACTCTGGCCTAAACCGCTTGGGCATCAACCCCGATGAGTTGAAAAATCTAATACCCAAGCTTACACCACTCAAACACATGAGATTCTGCGGCATCTCCACTCATCCCGGCCATGCTTATAGCAAAACAGACCCTGAGGACATTGCTGAAATAGCACAGCAAGAGTCGGACACCATGAAAGCCGCCGCCGAAATACTCATCAACATGGGAATCCCACCCAAGCTTATAACCTCCGGCAGCACTCCTACCTACCCCCATATCGTACAAGCGTCAACAGCCGCCACCTCAATAAACTGCTTGCACCCAGGAAACTATGTATTCATGGACAATATGCAAATCTCGATGGAATGCGCCAAAGAGGAAAACTGCGCCCTTACTGTCCTCACAACGGTAATCGCGGCCCCTCGTCCCGGCGAGTTTATCATTGATGCAGGCACAAAATGCCTAGGCCTAGACAAAAGCGCCCATGGCAACGAAAAAATCACTGGCCATGGACGCATCAAGGGCTGGGGTAAGAATATAGGACAGGGAAACTTATATCATGATTTGTCTCATGATAGCTACACCATTTACTCCCTCTCGGAAGAGGTTGGAAAAATTGTTGTTTCCTCAAACAATAACGACGCCGCAAGCCTGAAAATCGGTGACCAGCTGGAAATAATCCCAAACCACGCCTGTGCCGCCGCCAACAACACCAGCTACTATATCGGTATGCGGGAAGGGGCTTTCGAAAGGCTTATTCATGTGGATATGCGAGGTAATTCCACGCATAAGGGCGTGTATATATAATCAAGCTGAGCATCATCAGCGCAAGCTAGAAAACCATAGTAGGACCTGTTGCCACTAATGACAACAGGCCCTAGTTTTGCTGTGCGCCTCGCCATATAGCTTGTATTGGAAATCATTCATACCGGACAGGTGTAGCATCCCACAAAGCCACATTCCGCGACTCAGCTATATCCACATTCATACCCCAAAAGGTAGGCACAATCAAAAATGCAGCTACTCCGCGTTCTTCCAACTCGCGGAAGGCATCCATAAAATCCTCGCCATGGTGTGGCGAGACAAATACATACATCTGCTCTCTATCGGTAAGCTGGCTGATATAGTCCGCCATGGGGGGACACTTGAAGCCCAGGCCTATGCGGGCCAGGCATTCCAGCACATTATATAAATGGCCGCTGCTTGTACCCACGGGGAGGCTCATGGATTGGGCGGTAGCGCTGTCTTTGCCATTGGTTGAAAAGCCTACCCCTACTTCCATTCCAATATAGTGGTCAGCCAAGGTAGCGCATAGGCGGATACTTTGCTCGTATAGTTCCAGGTCGGGCTGAGGAGCATATTCGTCTAGGTTTAACACCAGCACCATACGCTGGGCGCAGGTGGGCTCGTGGATGTTTACCATCAGCTTCTGGCTTACAGCGGATGCGCGGAAATTTACGTTTTTTAGCGGATCACTGGGCTGGTAGTCCCTTATGCCTCTAAATTCGAAGGGGTCAGGGTTGATTATCCTGTTGGTAAGCACCACGGAATCCATATGCCTATACAGTAGGTTTATGTCGCCAAAATCCTCTAGAATTTTTGGAAAAACCAACAGTTCATTGCTTGTAACCAGGTCTTTGCTAAACCGCTGTGTATGCAGCAGGTTGCTGACGGAGAGGTTGATTTTGCGGATATTGTACACGCCCCGCTTGCTACAGATTACCTTTGTTTTGCGGCGGGTGGCTGTGAAAAACATAATGGAATACAGGCTTCCAAGATTATCGTCCCGGGTAATCTGCTGGCCGTTTGCATCTACGAAGCTTAGGTTTGACGGGGTGCGCATTTTTGCGTATACCCAGGGAAGAGGCAGTGTTTTCTTGTTGGAAAGCATCTCACGCAGGTACAAAGCATCCCCTTCAAAAGCCTCCTTGGCAGAAAACTCAATGCTATAGCTGAGCCCCTTATTCCACAGGCGCTTATAGGCATAGGTCTCCAAAACCACCAAGAGAACCACCACCGCACCCAGTATCAAGAGGGGCATGCTAGTTGGCCCCTTTCCAGGCTTCCGTGGGGGCGGTTACATTGGCAACGCATTCCTCCAATACCGTGGCCACGGCGGATTTGCGGCTCTTTAGCCCGCCTTTTAGCATTACCCTGTGGCCAAATACATAGGGCAATAGATAAGTAACATCTGTTGGGGTAACAAAGTCACGGCCTTCCAGGGCTGCATATGCTTGGGCTAACCGGGCCAAGGCCATTGCGCCGCGGATGCTTACCCCAAGAGTCACGGCTTCGTGACTACGGGTTGCCTCGGCCAAGTCTACGATATAGGCATATACATCATCGTGGATAAATACAGCGGCGGCGGCTTTTTTCATTTCGGCAAAATCATCCTTGCCGCACACGGGCTGCAAGGTGGTTATTGGGGCCGATGTTATATTGTTTCGCAAGATATTTACGCTTTCGCCTTTGTCTGGGTAGCCTAGATTCAATTGTAAAAGGAATCTATCCAGCTGCGCCTCGGGCAAGGGGAAAGTGCCCTGGGTCTCAATTGGGTTTTGGGTGGCTATTACGAAGTATGGGGTGTCCAGTGGGTAAGTAGTTCCGTCTACAGAAATTTGGCGCTCCTCCATAGATTCCAAAAGCCCAGACTGGGTGCGGGGTGTGGCACGGTTGATTTCATCGGCCAGCACGATGTTAGCGAAAAGACTGCCCTGGCGGAATGTGAACTCCCCTGTTTTGGGGTTGTAGAAGTTGATGCCGGTAAGCTCCGAAGGCAGCAAGTCTGGTGTAAACTGCACACGGGAAAAGCTTACGTCAAAGGATTTGGCCAATGCCTTGGCCAGCATGGTTTTGCCTGTGCCGGGCACATCTTCCAACAGCACATGCCCCCCTGCAAGGAAAGCCGAAAACACCAGCTTAATCTCCTGGGTTTTGCCGAGGATAACTGTTTCAATGTTTTGGATTACTGCCTCTGATTGCTTTTTGATCATTTAAAGTACCTCACTTTCTCGTATTGGGCTGTTAGCTCGTCTATATTTTCTGTTGCACGTATTTTGTTTGCGATTATATCCGTGGTGTCTGATCTCTGTACATTTGTACCGCGGCGGATATGCCAGTTTATCTTTTTCGCGTATGCCCTGCGGATAGCGTTTTTGGAATATCTGTTGAACTTGGGCAGCAAGTCCTTGAGGTCGTCTACTATATTTCTATCCAGGGTAACGGTCTCGTCATCATCGTCGGCTTTACTTTGCTCTATCTTGCGGCGGCGGGTGAAGTGCATAATAAACTGGTAAAAAGCGTAGATGACTCCTACTAAAATTATCAGTAAGATAATAAAAAAGACAATATTCGAAAGCAAGACGAAAACATGCTCTCCATTATCATAGGGCATTATTTCTTCATAGGGTGCATACCCCGGCTCGTAATAATCATATGCATCACCCGTTGGAGGAATATCTTCTGTGGCAACCGGGAGTTCATGGTCATCGCCTGGTATTGCGCGGCCGCGCTGCCTTCTGGGCGTAGGGCTTGTCATTGCCCTAAAGCCATTTGCAATTATCCGGCCAAGTGGGAACGCAGTAGCAATTAAGCCAACAACACCAACAATTGCTATGAATACAACAATGAGAGAATTGTTTGTGGACAGGATTTTATCTGCACGGTAGGTACGCTTGTCCATGTAATTCAAAATCTTCAGCTTGGCGTCAACGTTGTCCATATGGATGTATATGATAACCATGCCCAAAGCTACAAGGCATGTTGCAATCAGTTGCTGCCGGATAATATCGGGGCTGGCATTAGTCAGCCCAACAAGAATAAAAAGAATAACATGCAAAATCATCATCAAGACACCGCTGCCGGTATCCAAAGATCGCTCCCCTATAATACGGACAATAAATGAGTACACTACGGCCATAACCATGAAGGCAACAACAAACCACAAGGTCTCCGAGTTGGCCACCGCAAGGGTTGCAACAGCAGCAAGAACCACATGCAAAATGCTAAATGCATACACATTTATAGCCCGGGCGCGAATAAACTGCATTAATAGGAAGGGAATAACCAGTAATAGCCAGATAAAATTGACCTCCCGCAGCGCAATGAAATACACACCGCTTAGGATTGTAAATATCATCAGAAAGGCCACTATGTTGGCCATAAAATTCTTAATTGTTGCGCGGGTCATACAATACTCCTCACCTGAAATACCTTACCTGCTCGTACATGGTGGTTAGCTCGTCTATGTCTTCTATACTGCGGATTTTATCTGCAATTATGTCCGTGGTATCTGACATCTTCACCTTTATGCCACGTTTTATGTGCCAGTTTACCTTTTTTGTGTATGCCCGGCGGATAGCATTTTTAGAATACCGGCCAAAGCGGGGCAGCAAGTCCCGGATATCACCTAGGATATCACTTACTAGGGATGTCTTTTCATCGTTGCTGGATTTGGTGCTGTTTCTTCTGCGGGATATGTTCACAAAATATCTGATAAAGTTAATCACGATAACGACTACCCCTATAAGCACACCGCCCCAGAGAATAATAGGGTCCAAAATCGATACGGCTTGAAATTCATCTGCCTCCATGCCATCAGGCAAATAACCAAAATAAAGACTCTCGGGGCTTACAAAGATAAACCTATCCGCCTCCACCCTGGCTACATAATTGATTGGTGCGTTTTCGGCAAAGTCAAAGGTAGGCTGCTGCCTTGCAAAGCGCGCGGTTATGCCGGAAAGGCCCATCCGTATAGCCCCCCACCCCGCAGCAAAAACCCGCCCAAGGGGCAGCGCCGCCACAACCAAGCCAACCAGCACCACCATAGCCGTAAAGGCGATAATAAGTATGTTGTTATTGCGCAGTATCCTGCCAGTTGCAAGCCTGTCATCGCCCTTATGGGGCAGCATTCTCAGGCTTATATCAATATTGCCCATATGTATGTACATAATAATAAAACCCAGCTGGGCGATGCATGTCCCGGCAAGCTGCTGCCGAAACAGTACCTCTGCGCCTGCAGCGGAAAGCCTCTGGGCAAAGGCAAACATCGCCACATGGGTAACCAATACGATTATGCCGGTTTTTCGGGCAGGCTCCCACTCACCACCGCCTTTTACGCGGAAGGAATATATTGTGACTGCCAGCATAAACCCCATGGCAAACCAATTGCCAAAGACAAACCAGACACATACGCCAAGGATTATATACAAAATGGCAAATACATAGGCATTGGAGGCTTTGGCGCGGACAAGCTGCATCAAGAAAAATGGCACAGCAAGCCACCACAGAATAGGAGTGATATCGCCGTACCATAAAAAGATAGCGAAGCTTAGGACGTTATATAGGATTAGGAAGGCCACTAGATTTGCCAGGGTGTTTTTTATTATTGCTCTGCTCATGGCGTCCCTCCGTCAGAAATGTATAGTTATTCAGCTTATTATAGCGTATGTTTGCTTACTTTGCATCAATCCTAAAAATGCATCTGCCATAGCAATTCTAACAAAAATGTATCATGCGTTGACATGAGATTACGCAATTTGTATAATTGCATCAGAATTATATGGCAATTATAAGCCTTTGGGTTGGACGGAGGTGATACATACAAGTTTGGCTGGCAATGATGCAATACCTATTCAATTTACCCGTAAATTGTTTTGTACGCACACATGAGAGGAGAATGTAAGTGAAGGCTACAAGGAACTCATTGGTAAGATTGTCTGCTTTTGTCGTGGTTGCTGTGTTTGCACTTTGTATTGTTGGCATTACGCAGGCTGCAAATGTATTTGGCGCACAATCTATTATGTCTATGGATTTTTCTATTTCTTCTATGGATGTTATTGATGATGACTATCGTATAATTGATTCAGGGGTAAGCCGGGTCTTGAGCGGGGATATCCTGGTAAGTGGGCCGGGGCAGGCCGAGTTCAGCCAGCGCGATACAAGCGCCAACTTTTCCTCGCAATCTGCGATGCTGCCTATAATGTTTGTTTACCAAGACTCGCTGAGAACCGGCGGGACAGTGCCTGCGGCACATGGCATAACGCCTCCAGGCAACATTACACTTGCCGGCCAGGGGAGCATGGTTAGAACCAATTACCGCTTTGTGGGCTGGCGCAATGGTAATCATATTTTTCAGGCAGGACAGTCCTTTCACTATGGGGCTGGCAGTACAGGGCATTTTCACTTTGAGGCGGCATGGGAGCGTATAGTTAATGTGACGCTGAGGTTTGAAGGAAATGGCGGCACTCCCGCGTTGCAGACGCAATCCAGGCCTCAAGGGTCTACAATCAGCTTGCCCAGCACTCCAACCCGCACTGGGTATCAATTTGTTGGATGGTTTAACACGCCCAATCAGACTGGCGGAACCAGGATTTTTACCGGCTCTATTGTGCCCAATGTTAATACAACGTATTGGGCCAGGTGGGAGCGGCAGTTCCGCATAGAGTTTGTTGGCAATGGCGGGAGCCCTACCAGCAACCATGTTGGGCCGTTTTATAATGGCGCGACTATGAATTTTACGCCGCTCCAGCCTACTAGAAGCGGGCATGTGTTTTTGGGGTGGTATAGGACTCGGACGCCTGGGGTTAATGACTTCCCTATTTCATTCCCGCTGCGTGTTGGGGCGAATGACACGCGGTTTTATGCGCGGTGGCAGAGGGTTGTTACAGTTAGGTATGTGAATTTGGTGAATGATGCTAGTATGATCAATCTTGCTAACCAAATTGTCGATCAATCGGTGAGAAATCTCTTTCTTAATAATTTTGGTGTAAATCTTGTGCATACAGGCACACGTACTGAGAATAGGTTAAATAATGTCCCCCGATCTGCCCCTTCTCTATTGGGTGTGTCACATGCCCCATGGGGCTATAGCCATTTTCGATTTGTAAACTTTCCAATTGATAATGGCCGTTATCTAGGTGCAGCACTGACGGTGCTATTTGAGGCTGGCCCTGTTAATAGTCGCCATAGAGGAGAAACAGTAATTTCGACAACATCACCGGATTTTAATCGGACTCGAACTGTAGCTGTCCATGAAATATCACACATCTTGGGAGCGCCCGTCAATGACTGTCCAAACCGAGACCCTGGATGCGCTATGCGTAGCCCAATTGGCTTTACTTATTGGAATTGGTGCAACCCATGCCGTGCAACAATGCGCCATACAATAGCCACTTGGACATCCGATGGTATCCTTAGGTAAGAATGTTGCATGCTAAGGTCGTTGCAGATGAGAATTGTCTATCTGCACAGGTCTTATGTCGTAATGGCATAGCAATTGCTTGCCTTGCTGCAAAATCCTCGCTGCACCATTAGGATGGCTTTCAAGTACAATGATCATAGCTGCAAGTGCGTCAGCATTATGTTCTGGCGCACTTGCATATATTAGCACTTCGTTGCTTTGCTGAATTGCACAGTGTGACAAGGGAGAGTGTGCATCGTGAATAACTTACATAAGTCTTGCAAGAAAAAAACAGATAAGCATCGCGTGCTATTATTGAGCATCTTTTTATTTGTCATTATTACTGTAATGGCCGTCGCATATACAGGCTTTGATGCTTCGCCATACTATGAATGGAATACATATGTGATTGAATATCTCGCAAATGCGACAGGTGAGTCTGAGGTCATGCACACTGGCACAATGGGGCCTGACGGTGCGCAGTGGAGGTTTTATAGTGACCACACTCTGGTTGTAGGCGGCGGCAACATAAATGTACCCCATATAGCCTCCCCCGTGATTCAGCTGGGGTATGACGTTAGGCGTATTCTGATCACTGACACGGTAATTCCAGGTTCATCATTAAATGCGTTTTTCTCCGTCATGATATGGGTGACACACATTGATGGGCTTGAGCATATGGTTACCGCCCATGTCACTGATATGCGAGAGATGTTTGATCACGTGCGGAACGTACAGAGACTGGACTTATCTAGCTGGAACACAGGCAATGTCACTGATATGAGTGGCATGTTCTCTCACATGGCTCGTCGGCATTTAGTTTACCAAACATTGGAGTTAGATGTATCTGGTTTTGACACCAGCAATGTCACTAATATGGATAGTATGTTTTTTGATTCGGAACAAATTAATTTTGTTGGCACAGGCGTATCTGATTGGGATACTAGCAATGTAACCAGTATGCACAGCATGTTTAGCAGGACTAGATTTGTGCAGCCACCGGATGTATCAGGCTGGAATACTAGCAATGTAACGGACATGAGCCATATGTTTAAAAACTCAAGATTTAACTCACCAACCGCTTTGGATGTCTCAAACTGGGATACCAGCAGTGTAACAGACATGAGCTTCATGTTTGCGGCGGAGAATCTGACAAGCTTGGACTTGTCCCGCTGGGATACCCGGAATGTAACTAATATGTACGGCATGTTCACATGGGCAACACATCTTACAAGTCTTGATTTGTCTGGCTTTGATACTAGGAATGTGGATTGCATGTGCGGCATGTTCTATAACATTGAAGCCCTTAGTCAAATAACCTTTGGTGAGAACTTTGTCTTTAAAGATGCGAGCGGCTGCACACATTACCCATTTGATGAGTTGAATGGCCGCCTTTTAGCACCAGATCGCCCCCTTTGGAATACATCCTCAGGACGGGGCAGGGCTGATTTACCTGCTGTGCCTCGGGATGAAATTTTTACTGGGTATTGGCAGAATGTAGGCGCAGGTACGGTTAATACACCGCTGGGTGAGTTTGTGTTTACCTCTGAAGAACTTATGGCCAATTTTGACGGGGCTACTATGGCTGATACATGGGTGTGGCAAGTACGAGAAGGGGTTACGCTGCCACCTAGCCCTTCGCCATCTCCCAGCCCTTCACCATCTGAGCCAGAGATTATTGCCACTGGCACAATGGGGCCTGATGGAGCGCCGTGGAGATTTTATAGTGACTACACTGTGGTTATAGGAGGCGGCTATATAAACGTACCCCGATTTAGGCATAGATATGACCAAATGCCTTATGATATTCTTCGTATCTTCTTCACTGACACAGTAATTCCAGGTTCGTCATTAAGCTCGTTTTTTGATGGTCATATTATTTGGGCGACATACATCGGAGGGCTTGAGCATATGATTACCGCCCATGTTACAGATATGCAAGGGATGTTTAGGCATGTGCGCAACGTGCAGAGGCTGGACTTATCTAGCTGGGATACCAGCAATGTCACTAATATGGGTGGTATGTTTTCTTCCATGAATAGCTGGGACATTTTTGCCCCGGCATTGGAACTGGATGTGTCTGGCTGGAACACCGGCAATGTCACTAATATGGGAGGCATGTTTTTTGATTCTGAAAGAATAAATCTTGTTGGCACAGGCGTATCTGAATGGGATACCAGCAACGTAACTTACCTGGGCAGGATGTTTGCCTGGACTAGATTTGTGCAAGCACCTGATGTATCACGCTGGGATACTAGCAGTGTAGTGTGTATGAGAGGGGTATTTGAAAACACAAGATTTGGCTCACCAACCGTTTTGGATGTCTCTAACTGGGACACCAGCAATGTAACGGACATGTTTATGATGTTTGCGGCCTGCGACAATTTAACAAGTCTAGACTTGTCTGGCTGGGATACCAGCAATGTAACTGATATGTACGCCATGTTCTCTGGCGCAAGAGAACTTACAAGCCTTGACTTATCTGGCTTTGATACTACCAATGTGGTTTGCATGTGTGGTATGTTTCATAATACGGACTCACTTAGGCAAATAACCTTTGGGGAGAACTTTTTCTTTGTCCTTGCAGATAGAAACGACTGCTGGCATTACTGGCCTACTTCGCAGTTGAGTGACAGCCTTATTGCCCCGCTGCATAGCCTCGCAGATACATCCACTGGAAGCGGCAGGGCGGATTTGCCTGCTGTACCCCAAGATGAGATTTATACCGGGTATTGGCAGAATGTAGGCGCAGGCACAGTTAATGCACCCCAGGGCGAGCTTGTGTTTACCTCTGAAGAGCTTATGGCCAATTTTGACGGGGCTACTATGGCTGATACATGGGTGTGGCAGCGGCAGGAGTGGGTTACTCCGCCGCCTAGCCCTTCGCCATCTCCAACCCCGAGTCCTACACCAAGCCCTACTCCATCTCCAACCCCGAGTCCTACACCCAGCCCTACTCCATCTCCAACCCCGAGTCCTACACCCAGCCCTACTCCATCTCCAACCCCGAGTCCTACACCCAGCCCTACTCCATCTCCGACTCCGAGTCCCACACCCAGCCCTGCGCCATCTCCAACTCCAAGTCCCACACCCAGCCCTGCGCCATCTCCAACTCCAAGTCCCACACCCAGCCCTGCGCCATCTCCAACTCCAAGTCCTACACCAACCCCTACTCCATCGCCAACTCCGAGTCCCGCACCCAGCCCTACTCCATCCCCAACTCCGAGTCCTTCACCAAGCCCTACTCCATCCCCAACTCCGAGTCCCACACCCAGCCCTACTCCATCTCCAACTCCGAGTCCTTCACCAAGCCCTACGCCATTTCCGACTCCAAGTCCCACACCCAGCCCTGCGCCATCTCCAATTCCAAGTCCTACACCAACCCCTACTCCATCTCCAACGCCAAGTCCTACACCGCCCCCTACCCCATCTCCAAGCCCCTCACCCAGCCCTACGCCGTCACCATCGCCAAATCCTTCACCGAATCCTACGTCTTCCCCTACCCCATCCCCTGGCGTCGCAGGCAGACCCAACCCAGCAACAAGCGCTCCGCTTTTTGGCTTTGCAGTCATGGGTGCAACATTAGGCCTTGTGCTTTCTAGTTTTGGCATCATATCCTTATACAACAAACACAAAGCCGAAGCTGGCATAAATAGCAAGGATATGTCACGCCATAACCGAGAAAAACGGCTTGAAGATAAAATTAATAGCCCTGGAAGCTAATGTATAGCAAATTAATTCGAAATCAGTCTTGCCTGTCGCCGAAAACCCGTTAAAGCACCGGGATTTTTGGCTCGGGCGAGACTGTTTCTCATTGAATTTACTTTATCAATCCGCGTCCAGCATTGTATAGCGCCCCAGCGGTAAGGTTATATTTGGCGAGCAGTGTCCACTTGCAAGCCCTGCTAGGGTTGGCTTGTTTTCTTTTGCGATTATTTCGCTGATACATATATGTAATGTTTCTGGGGTTTGCGGGCCAAAGTCACCCAGGACTATCCCAGCGGCTTGGCTTAGCTTTCCGGCCTGCTGCAATTGCAGCAGCATCCTGTCTACGCTGTAGGGGTCTTCATTGGTTTCTTCTATAAAGAGAATGCACCCTTTTGTATCAACCTCGTAGGGCGTGCCAAGGGAAGCTGCAAGGAGGCTTAGGTTGCCCCCTGTTAGAAGGCCTCCGGCTTGGCCGGGCACAATGGTTGTCAGTGGCGAGGCATGACCAAAAACAATATTTCGTAGGGGGGCTGGTAAAACTCTGGGTATCACGCTCTGTTTTTCATGTTCACTGTCTACAGTTTTATGGGGATGAAACTGCAATGGGACATCTTCGCATTTATGTATTGCGCTGCCTGCTGCTGATGGTGCGGAAAAGATCATATTTCTCAGCGAGTCCATTGTAAGCGGCAAGTACTCCTTGCCAAAATCAGCCGCCGGCATTGGCCCGTGAAAGGTTGCAAACCTACAGCACTGATTAATTGCCACATGAAGGGCCGTAACATCGCTGTATCCCACAAACACCTTTGGGTTGTTGCGCAGCAAGTCATAATCTATGTAGGGCAGTAGCCGCCCGGCCCCATACCCGCCCCGGGCAACAAAAATGCCCCGCACATCCGGCGAGGCAAAGGCTGTATGCAAATCTCTCAAGCGTAAGTCATCCGGCCCGGCAAAGTAGCCATGACGGCTACGGCAGCTCTCCAGCACCCAAGGCCGCAGTCCCATGGACTTTACCGCTTCCACGCCTTTGACAAGCCGATTACTATCACAAGGCCCAGAAGTGGCGATTATGGCCACAGTATCTCCAGGCCTAAGCAGTTCAGGCATAAGTAAACCTAACATATACATCCCTCCTCTTGCCAAGAGTACAGCATGAGCAGGGCGGTTTGCTTTTCTCCGCTGTTGCGAAGGCGTCGGGTAGACTCAGGGGCATAGGAAAACGCCATTTTTGCAGATGATAATCCGCAAAAAATGGCATTTTCCGTCCCTGAGGCTATCCGGCATCAGCCGTAGCTTGCGAAGAAAAGCAAACCGTCCTGCTCATGCGGAGCTTTGGCGAGCATCACTCATCACTCTCCACAAGCACCGCATTACTATCACACTCGACCAAAACAATATCCTCACCAATCTTACTAATCACCGCCCAAGGAATCCGGTACTCCTGGTCCCGCCCAAAGACCCCCAGCACCCTGCCAGGCCCAGGTATTATCAAGGAAAGCACCTTGCCATCCTCCACGTCTATTTCCAAATCGCTAACAAATCCGTAGCGGGCTCCGTCTGTGGTGTTGATTACTTCTTTCTGGCGTAAGTCGTACATACGCGCCATAAGCTACCTCACAATATTGACTGTCAACAAAATATGCTGTTTTCTAGAAAAATCTATTAAACACTATCCAATCCACAAAAATTAATGCGGCAAGCACCCATAGATAATAAGAAAAATACTTCAGCTTGCAGGCCTTTATCAGGGCAAGCAAAAGCCGGATACAAAAATACCCCACCACCCCCGACACAACAAAGCCCACAATTATGGGTACGATACCGATAGCGGCCACGTTGGCCCCTGTGCCTTGCACTACTTCTTCAAAGGCCTCCAACGCGCCGGCCCCGGCAATTGCAATCACTGCCAGCAGGAAGGAAAACCTGGCCGCTGTTTCACGTTTAAGGCCACGGGCTAAGCCGCCGGTTATTGTTGTGCCTGACCGGGATATCCCTGGTGGGATTGCCAGGGCCTGGCAGCAGCCAATAAACAGTGCATCCAGCCAGGAGATTTCCTGCTCCTCTTGGCGGAGCTTGGCGTCTCTTTCGTCCAGCCCGGGATTCACAGAATCGCATTCGCGATTCCACTTAGTGTTTTCGGCTTGGCCAGAACTGCTTCTCGTTGAATTCGCTTTATCATCCGGTGATGCGCGATGCTTCTTCTCCCGCACTTTGGTAAAGCTGTCAGCCAGTACCAGCAACACACCGGTTAACGTGAAGGCCGCAGCCAGCCATACTCCTGTACGGAAATAAGTATCAATAACACCTCTGAGGAAAAATCCGGCAATAACTGCCGGTATTGTGCCTACAATCAAGAGCCCTGTCATCTTCCTAAAGGGGGCTTTGATAATAGCCATAATGTCTGCCCAAAAGTACACAATTACTGCCACCAAAGACCCGAGGTGGACTACAATATCAAAGGTAAAGGCCCCTTTATCTATGCCAAAGACCTGGTGCAATACTACCAAGTGCCCCGAGGAGCTTATAGGCAAGAACTCCGAAATACCTTGTACTATGCCTAAAATTATCGCTTGTATTATGCTCATACAAATCTCCTTTTTAATGGGGGCGCTGTCCCCTTATCTTCTTAAGTTTATCCCCAGTATACCGCCAAGCCCGCCGCCTGCAATAGACAGCACTGTCACCGTTACTGTGCGTCCATCCACAAAAAAGCCGGGCAAGAGTATCACCATGATTATTCCCAAAACTGCCACATAGATAAAACCGGCCCCCATACCCCATAGCCAGCCACGCTGGGCTGCGCCTTTGGCAGCGTCAAAGCCGGCCACCATCACCGATAGCAGCGTGGTGACGGCTATCACCATTGGCAGGTTGCGCTCGCTCATTTGGGTGTATGTAATAAGCATTGCATAGGCCAGAAACACTATGCATGTTATGGCGTATCCCCACATCACACCAAATGCCAGCTGCTTTATTTGGGATTTGCTTTCTTCGTTTACCAGCGGGTTTACAGATATCTCTTTGCGCATAATTTCCCCTCCATGTGTGAATATAAGGCTTTATTCACTATACGAGGGGGGCTTGGGGATTATGCAAGTACAAATTTGTAGATACATGTACATATTTGGGGCAGCTTATTATGTCACTACCCAGCCTGACGGTAGCTGGTTCTTCAAACGGCCTTGAACCAGCCGCGCCCAGCCTAGGGGGTAGCCCATGTAACATATCAAGACCCATGGCTTGCCTGCTGTAGAGGCAAAATCTTCTGGCAGTGAAATTGACTCGCCTTTCAAATAGCGCCAGGCTTCCGCCTCGCTCAAGTCTACAGAATATCGGGCCTGGGCCTTGGTAATCCCCATTGCCAGGGCTTGAGATGGCGTGAAATAGCCTTTTGAGAATTCTCCAAGCAGCCAGCCGCTGCGGGCTACCCTCAGACCTTTAATATCTAGGCTTGCAGGCTGAAGATACAGGCGCTGAACGGGGTATTTTTCATCTCGTGAGTGGTTATCCCACACGAAGATTGAGTCCGTTGTGCATGGGATTGAGGCTGTTGTGTAGGATGCGCCCTTGTTGATTGCCGTATCAGCCGCAGCGCCCATTGAGGCTTCGCGAGGAGAAACAGGCACATGCAGTGCCTCACGGCAAAATGTTAGAAACTCCTCTGGAAGTTTGCGCCCCTTTTTAAAATCAGGGAACGCCGCCGTGCCTATAGTGGGGCTGATATCTGTATTATAGCCTGATTGGCTATTGCAAGCAGGCTCTACGCCAGCCGCATATTCAGGAGAACTTGTATCCTTGGCTACAGAGCTTTCGCCCCCTTTTCGTGCCATCAAGGCAATGAAGTGCCCTTCGCCTGGGGCTAGGTGAGGCCAGATGCGGGCGGTATTATTAAGATTAAACAACTCGGCTGCTTTGCCGCATCCATCCCCGCGCCCACGAGACAGTCCAAGACCTTCATGATCAATAGGCAACAGCTCAAAGTCGGGATGGGCCGCGAGAAAAGCCGAAACCGACCCCTCGTTCTCCAAGGGGTTAAACGTACAAGTCGAGTAAACCATCCGCCCGCCGGGCCTTAGCATTCGCGCAGCATGATGAAGTATCTCACGCTGCATTACGGCGCAAGCTTCAGGCTTGTTGGCGGTATACGCCTTAGCGGCGTCAAAGTCCCGGCGAAACATCCCCTCGCCCGAGCATGGCGCGTCTACCAAAATACAGTCGAAAAAGCCTTCAAACCTTGCGGCAATACGATGAGGCATTTCTGTAAACACCATGGCATTAGTGACACCGGACATCTCAAGGTTTTTCACCAGGGCTCGGCTGCGGGAAGGGCTTGCGTCGTTTGCGACCAATAGCCCCTGGCCTTGCATATACCCTGCCAGCTGCACGGATTTCCCGCCAGGGGCAGCGCATAAATCCAAAACCCGCTGGCCCGGTTTGGGGGCTAGAATCGCTGCCGGACACATAGCACTAGGCTCCTGGATGTAGAATAGGCCTGCATTATACAGGATGCTTTTTGCGGGGCGATGGTTGGCGGGGTATTGGTAACCTTCGCTGCACCAGGGTACAGGGGTTAACGGGGGGTACAGTGAGTCCAGGACTGTATTATCACTGCCTGGCGGAGTTTGGTGGCTATCATATGAATGGCAGTTATGCGAACTAGACAACGCGCTTATTAACCCCTGGCGCGATTGCCTGCCGGGGGCCTTAAGCAAATTAAACCTCAGACCCCGCCGGGTTGTGTCGCGATAGCTTTCAATGAAAGCATTGTACTCTCCGCCAAGCAAATCTTGCATTACCGTCAGGAAAGGCTTCGGCAGGGCGTCATGCAGTTCACTCAAATTTGCACCTCAAAAACATCATATAGTCGCAGCAACATAGCCGCACATAGCCGCTTTTGATGATTTGGTCAAAAGCGGTCTTCATAGGTATCTTCCGCTTTTGATGATATTGACAAAAGCGGTTATTATAGGCATCTTCCGCTTTAATGATTTTGCCACAAGCTTCTGAATTGGCTCTTTTCTACACTAGATAGCTGACTCAGCCTTCCACTTCTCAATCAAAGCACTCAAATCCTGTTGGCCTTCGTCACCATTCTCATGGCTGCGCACAGAAACCAACTTCTCTTCAACTTCCTTATCCCCGATAATCAGCATAACAGGAATCTTTTGCAGCTGGGCCTCGCGGATCTTAAAGCCCATTTTTTCGCCACGGGCATCAATTTCTACTCTAAGCCCGGCAGCATCAATTTCCTCGTACACCTTTTGGGCGGCATCGTGGTGGCGCTCGGAGATAGGTATCACCATAATCTGTACCGGGGCCAGCCAGAATGGGAACCATCCGGCACAGTGTTCCGTAAGGATACCGATAAAGCGCTCGATACTGCCAAAGCAGGTACGGTGAATCATTACAGGCCTGTGCTTTGCGCCGTCGGGGCCGATATAGGTCAGGTCAAAGCGCTCGGGCAGGTTCATATCGCATTGGATTGTCCCGCACTGGAAGCTGCGGCCCATGCTGTCCTTAATATGAAAGTCTATCTTTGGCCCGTAGAATGCGCCGTCTCCTTCGTTGACAGTATAGGGGCGTCCAAGCTCGTCCAGCGCCTGGCGCAAGGCCTCGGTGGCCTTTTCCCAAGCCTCGTCACTGCCGATGCTTTTCTCTGGCCTGGTAGACAGCTCGAAAGTAAAATCTGTAAGCCCGAAAGCATCGTAGACATCCTCGTACAGCTTTATTACATTGATGATTTCGTCTTTAAGCTGGTCCTCGGTCATATAAATATGGGCATCGTCCTGGGTAAAGCCCCGCACACGGGCCATGCCGTGCAATGTGCCGGAAAGCTCTATACGATGCACATGTCCTAGCTCCGCAATCCTCAATGGGAATTCCTTGTAGGAGTGTAGCTCCTGCCCATATACAAGCATCCCGCCAGGGCAATTCATTGGCTTTATAAAATACTCTGCATCCTCGATTATGGTGTTATACATTTCATAGTTGTCGGCATGGCCAGACTTCTTCCAAAGGTCGCCAAGCAGCATTATTGGGGTAGAAATTTCCTGGTAGCCATATTTTTTATGCACCTTGCGCCAGTAGTCGATAAGCCTGTTTTTAAGCACAAGCCCCTTTGGCAAATAGAAGGGCAGCCCCGGCCCCTCGGGCATAAAGGCGAACAGCTTCATATCCTTGCCAAGCTTACGGTGGTCACGCTTTTTGGCTTCTTCTATGCGCTCCAGATGAAGGGCAAGCTCGTCCTTAGTAAAAAAGGCTGTACCGTATATCCGGCTAAGCATGGCGTTTTTTACATCTCCGCGCCAGTACGCCCCCGCTACGGATTGCAGCTTGAAGGCTTTAATCGCACCGGTTTTGGGCATATGGGGCCCGGCACACAAGTCCACAAACTCCCCTTGCTTATAAAAGGATGGTGCATCATTTAGGCCTTCCAACAGCTCCCGCTTATATGGCTCGCCTTGCTGGTCTACATAGGCCAGAGCCTCTTCTGGGCTTAGATTGAAATGCTCCAAAGGCAGGTTGGCCTTTATTATTTTCTTCATTTCTTTTTCGATGGCGTCCAAGTCTTGGGGGGTGAAGGGTGTGGCGGTATCGAAGTCATAGTAAAATCCGTCTTCTATTGCCGGGCCTATTGCCAGCTTTACGTCTGGATACAGGCGCTTGACAGCCTGGGCCAGAATATGGGCCGCAGTGTGGCGCAGGGCTTGGATGTCTTGTTGGGTTTGATTTTGATTGGTGTTTTGGCTCTCGTTTTGCATTGTATCACCTCGTATATTTAGAAGCTGTCCGTGGGATGTGACAATACCTGCCTGCCACTTCTTTGGTGCAGTTTCCTTGTTGCGGGGTAAAACCGCTATCGGATGGTATCATAACATAATTTTAGCCATTGGCGTACATCTTTGCCTGCGGCCTGTGCGGCCTGTGAGTGTATCGGGGGCCGCGCGGTCGGGTAAGAGCTTGTTTTGGCGCTAGGTTCCGGCTTGTGCACGGCAGCCTCAGGCTTGGAAAAATGCCATTTCTCACGGGTTATCACCCGCAGAAATGGCGTTTTTCCTAGCGCCTGAGTCTACCGTGCGCCTCCACAGACGCGCCAAAACAAGCTCTTACTCGACCGCGCTGGATATCACTTGCAAGGGAAATGAGAAAAACCGCTTGTCGTATGATAAAATAAGTGAAGCTCACATGCATAATTACAATAAATCTATCCCTATCTCGTTTTCACGGCAAGATAGTGGTCGGAATGCCAGTTATTTAGCGGTAAGGAGGCGCAAATGGAGTTTAACAGGGACACAGTACGCAAAATTGCCGCAAATGCAAGGGCAGCTAAAGAAGTATGGGCGGGTTTTGAAAACAACAGGGAACTGTGCGAGTGCTTTCATCTAAGGCCCACCGCAAGTGGAATCACACTAGTATCTACACTACCTTATGCACCCATGAGGGGGATATCGGTTGCAATTGCAGATTTAAAGCCCTTGCTTTCGGAAATCGTGAAAAAAACCGATGTGCTTCAAGGTATTGATGAAGACAAGGCCCTAAATCTGTTGGAAGGGTGGGGCTACAAAAGCAGGAAATCCGGCTCATTTTTAGAGGAAAACGCCCAAGCGCTATTCATCCAGGGCATGATTTTGCAACAAAATATGTACAATACTATTAGCACTGGGATGTGCAGTAGTGTCAACCCTGGCATGTACGAAGGTATCAATTTTGTTGCGTCAGAACTGGTGTTGGCAGACAAAAGCAGCCGCTTCGATATAGTTGGATACAAGGACGGCACTCTTTATATATTCGAAATGAAGAAGGATCGGAGCATTCCCGGACTGGCCCAGACAGCAGGATACGCCAAGCTGATAAACGAAAACAAGCAATATTACCTTGACGTGCTTAACAACTATCCCCAGTGCTCAGTCCATGATTTTGATAAGGTGGCCCCGATTGCCGTTATGCAGTACGCGGCAAATTCTACATCCCTGCTGATAAAAAGGGCAAAAGAAGCCGGGGTTGGCCTGTGGTTTTTCGAAAGGGCAATCACTCTTAGGAAGGCAATCACATGATGAAAAGCTAAGTCCTAATAAAGTCAATAATGATAATGTTTCTGCGGTATTTACAGCAGTAATAACCAACAGGAGGGATATACATGCTTGGAGCAATAATCGGCGACATTGTAGGTTCCGTTTATGAATGGAACAACATAAAAACAAAGGATTTCCCGTTTTTCAACCAGCGGGGCTTTTTTACCGATGATACAATTATGACCATTGCCGTTGCGGAGGCCATATTAGATGGCGGTACGCCTGACAACTTTGCCGACGCTCTAAAAAAATACGGCAAGCTTTACCCAGAGGCCGATTACGGTTCCGGCTTCAGCAGATGGCTGTTTTCGGATACCCGCGAGCCTTATAACAGCTGGGGCAACGGTTCTGCAATGAGAGTTGCCCCATGTGGATGGTTTGCAGGCTCTCTTGAAGAAGCTGAAAGCCTTGCCGAAACATCCGCGGCGGTAACCCACAACCACCCCGAAGGAATAAAAGGCGCACAAGCCACAGCCGCCGCAATATATCTGGCCCGCACAGGCAATGGAAAAATAGAAATCAAAAAATATGTAGAAACAAGATACGGCTACGACTTAAATCGCCAATTAGACATGATTCGCCCAACATACGCCTTTAACGAGAGCTGCCAGGAAACCGTACCAGAGGCAATTACCGCATTCCTGGAAAGTACAAGCTTCGAGGATGCAATCAGAAATGCCATATCTCTTGGTGGTGACAGCGACACCCTTGCCGCCATTACGGGGGGCATAGCGGAAGCGTATTACGGTGTACCGCAAAATATGAAAGAAAAGGCCCTTTCCTATCTAGATGATGCCTTGCGGGCTGTGTATATAGCGTGGGCCGCCTCTATTTCTTCGCTATAAACCCCATTTCATCTAAAGGAGCCCGGCAATGAACCCCCAAAACCCATTCAAGGAAGCTGAAGACCGCCTGCAATTTGCCAAGGCTTTGGACTGCTTAAAGGCCTCCCAAGCCAAAAACCACGCCACCTTTACGGATTTTTTAAATCCTCAGAGGTGCGTGGTTTTTTTGCAGCAATTTAGCAAGATGCATGTAGAAGCAAAGGCTTACGGCGGCTACGAGGAAGCTGAGCGAAAGATGATAGGGTTCGCGCCCCCTTATCCTAAGAAAGCCACCACCGAATATCATTACAATGATATAGTCATTTTTCCCGAAAACGCGGGCCAAGATGGCCCTCTCTCAAATAATTCCTTCCCAATACAGTCTCTGTCCGTTACATACAGCGGCAGCTTCTCCAAACAGCTAACCCACCGCGATTTCCTAGGCGCGGTTCTGGGCTTAGGCATAGATCGCTGCGTAATAGGCGATATAAGAATATCCAACTCCGGCGCAATAATGTACGTAGCAAACCAAATGGCTGGTTTCATCACCGAAAGCCTCCATGAGGTAGGCCGCCAGACAGTAACCGCCACACCCAGTACAGAAGCCTCCGACATTGAAACTCCAGGCACGCCAAAGCGTATAACCGCCGCATCCCTACGCCTGGATGCGGTAATAAGCTCGGCACTGCATCTTTCAAGAAGCAAGGCCGCCGCCCTGATAGAAGGCGAAAAGGTTTACATAAACTGGGCCTTAGCAAAAAAAACGCGCCAACTAAGCGAAGGGGATATTGTAACCGTGCGCCAAGTAGGCCGTCTACGGCTAGACAGCATATCCGGCCCTACAAAAAAGGACAGGGTGGCGCTGCTGATTACCCTATTCTAATACGAATCTCGAAAGTCATCACCGCCAACGCATCGCGAAAAACGGCCTAATGCCGCCGATTTTCCACCCGGTTGTCGATGTGACTTTCTGAGATTCGTATAATCAGCCATAAAGGCTCCTAGGAGGAATCCCATGTTTTGCACAAAATGCGGAAACCAAGTGCCCAATGACCGTATGCATTGCAATTTTTGCGGTACAGCACTAAAAAGAAAATCACCCAACAATGCCTCAGCCGGAGCGCCGCAAGCCTACACCACACCTCACAGGACAACTGCGCCGCCAGATTATGCCGCACATCAGAGGACAACATCACCAGTCCATTCCACTCCCTACAGGGGAGCAACTGCATTGCCAGTTCATTCCTCTCACCAGGAATCAGCCGCACCGCCTATTCATCCCTCCCACCAGGGAGCAGCCACAACACCACCATACTCCGCCCCTTATGGCACAACTGCAACACCACCATATTCCGCTCCTTATGGCGCAACCGCACCACCACCATATTCTGCCCCTCAAGGGGCCACACCACGCACCCCTGTATACAAAAAAACCCAAAGCCAAGGCAGCAAACACCTCACAGCAGCCATAGCTATGGTAGTAGCACTTATCATCTTCACAATGCAACTCAACTGGGTTGTGATAAGTATTGATGTGGGCGGGTTATCCGGCAGCCTCATGACCGATATGGCATCCCGGGATGATTTACTAGATGCAATGCAAGCCGCAGGCGTGGCAGATCAGTTTCACGATATAGACGCCGCCAACCTAGCAGACGCTATTACCATATTCACCAACATAGTAACCCAGGAGATAATGGACTTTATCGACAGCATTCACATCCTAGACCACAATATATCCATCACTGACCTATCAGACCTTGCAAACCTTGCAAACCTCCCAAACATCGCAGACCTAGTACAAATTGGGGACCCACCAGACGTTGCAGCAATAATAAATATTTTCATCAATTTGGTATTGTTGGAAATAACCCAGTTTACCAGCAGCATGGGCGAGCTTTCACAAAGCCTATCCATAAGTGATATCCCTAATGTAATAGCCACAATTGATTTAATCATTGACTCAGTATTGCAGGAGGCCTCAGGCTGGGGCATGAGCCCGGCAGACATAAACCGCATAGCCGCCGACACCCAAGCTATAAGAACCGCCGAGGAAGCCGTAAACATACTAAGGATTGTTTTTGCTGCCTGCGCATTTCTGTTGATGATTTTTGTATACCTGCTTGTGGCGGGAGCCAGGCCAGCCCGGATTGTTGGGGTTTTTAGCATTGTGCTTGTGTTTTTATTATCTGGAGCCTTTGCCATTGCTATGACATTTGGCAACAATATCATAGCTGATACCTTCGGGGACTACATCCGCATCGGCGCAGGGTTATATGTATATGTAACTGCTTTGCTATGTGTTCTTGCCTTCGTGCTTACAATAGTGCATAGAAAAAAGGTGACGCAATAAATAGTAATTTATCTATACACGTCACCTTCGTAAACTCCTATTGCAATTCCCCTCATGAAAACTTTTCAAAATCTAGTTCATCCGATAAAGATTCCACACAAACATAGCCGCTTCAACCCGGGACATATACCCCCTGGGGTTAATATTTATTCCATCTCCGGCAATAATTCCAGCCCGGGCCAAGGATGAAATAGGTAGCCGGGCATAGCTTGCTATTTGCCCAATATCCCTAAACCGCCCTAAAGCCGTAAGCTCATAATCTGGTTGAATCTGGCCCATGGCCAGCAAAATATTGTAAAGCATGGTCATCATATCCTGGCGGGAGATAGGCCTGTCTGGGGCAAAATTATTATTCCCGATACCAGCCACAAGGCCAAGCTGCAGGGCTGTGTCAATATAAGCCCCACGCCCAAAAGGAAGCACGTCATCAAATGGCATATATTCTGCGTCAGGCACATTTGGGGCAACAAGGCCCAAGGCCTTCACAGCAGCCGCCAAAACATCACCCCTGGTAGCGCCTCCCGTCGGGTTGAAATTGATATATTCTCCTGTCGTAGGGCAGGCATACATATCCATAAGGTCACGGGCCACGATAAACATGATTGCATCCCGAGCCCAGCCAAAGCCATCAAGACCCACAAGGGCAGACTCGGCATCTTCAGCCAAAGAGTTAACCAACCAGCCATTCACAAACAAGCGAAGCTGGGTTCGCACAGGGTTTTGATCAGCATCCCCCATAACAGCAAACCCCACCCACACAATTTCATTATCAATAGTAAACGGCAAGCGCTCTATCCGCAAAATGCCACCCTCCGACAACTCTATAAATGTTATTTCACTTATATCCTCATTGTTGTCAAAAATCAACGCCATGATATATTCCCAGCTATCCTGCTGATACTCATATGACAGTGGCTGATAATCCGCATGTGGAGTAGGATGAAACTGCCAATCTTCTCGCCAGTCAGAGGTGCGGTAAAGCCCGTCCATGTACCAATAAAAATATCCATCATAATACACATACCATCCCACAGCTGGGCTGATAATCACCCAGTCTGTCATATTGGCAGATGTAGCAAAAAAATCCCCTCCAGGCAACCCCTCTGGCCCAGTGGAAATAACCCCAAGCGCCAATCCATCATACACAGATATCAGGCGAAGACCATAGAAAGTACCAGTAAAATAAAATCCAGCCACATCAACATCACCCCAGACATATACCTCTGCCTCTGTGTAATTGGTATAGCCATTGTTGTCGGTATAGTCATTGTTGTCGGCATAGTCGTTGTAGTTGGTATAGTCGGTATACTCTGTGTAGTTGGTATATGCGTCCTGGCATGACTCTTCTTCGGCGTACGCGGCTACAGATGTAATTCCCGCTGCCAGAATAATCACTGCCATTAGCAATGCTGTCACCGCTTTTCTTATGTGTTTCCCCTGTTGCATAGTGCAACCTCCTTAGTTATGGCTGAGTGGCGTCTTCCCCCTTAAAACTGGTGGAAATGCAGCGCCAATCAGATTCCAATATTTAACAAGATGTATATTACCATATAATCCCATACAATGCCAATGTTTGCCATTTTAGCTTGCGAATGTAAGCAGGGAGTTGCATGGCAGGCCTCATATCCCTTGACCCCGCCTAGAAAATTAGCAATAATCATAAAGACACCACTGCACAAGGAGGCCCAACATGGAAATAAGAAAAACCAAGATAGTAACTATTACAGCGGTAGTACTAGCCATGTCTGCTATTGCTATTGGCATAGCATGGTTAAGTGCTACTTTGCCTGGCAGCCGCCATCAGCCTGGTCCACCACCTGAGGACGATACATATGAATACCCACATGCCTTACAGGAGGCTGACAGTCACGAGCAAGATGTAGATGATAGTGACCCAGAAGCATATCCCGAGAATACAAATATCGAAGAGCAACAAATAGAAAGCGCGCAGACCGAAAACCCTGATTCTCCATACAGTACCGATGACACAACGTATGACTATCCTGCGCACAACGACATCGCAGCCTCAGATGAATACCCTACCGAGGAATATCTCGTCCCATTCACCCCTATCTTCACAAGGGAGCCTCTTCCCCTTCATATAATTGATCAGATAACCGGTGTCACATTCCATGACACTACCCCGTTCGACTATTCCTTCCTTACGTACTTGACGGTGACTCATGTAAACTTTGAAGGCGAAGACATGCTAGGCCACCTTATTGTGGCTGACGAAATCGGAGACGAAGTGCTGGAAATCTTCCGCGAAATTTATGAAAGCGGCTTTCCAATCCACAGCATCCGCCTCATAGATTACTTCGATGCCAGTGACTACGAATCCATGGCCGCCAACAACAGTCATGCCTTCAACTTCCGCACAATAGCGGGCACAACGGTTATCTCTCGCCATGGCTTTGGCATGGCCATTGACATTAATCCTATCCAAAACCCTTACTACCGGAATGGCACTATCTGGCCTGCTGCCGGGGCTCCTTATCTGGATCGTTCTTATGTACGTCCCGGTATGATTATCCGTGGGGATGCGGTATACAACGCTTTTATCAGCCGGGGATGGATATGGGGCGGCAACTGGACTAGCCCTCGGGATTATCATCATTTTGAGAGGCGGCACTAAAATTTGTGCTATACTGGGGATATAGATATTCAAGTTAAACATCAGCTCAAGCTTCCCCAAAAAACCGCTAATGTAACACTAAGGCAAATTAAATGCGAAACAGTTCTGCTCAAGCCGAAAACATTGAGTAGAATCGCGTAGCGATTATGCGAATCCCGAACGACTCTACGGGTTTTCTGTGACAGACGGGTCTAATTTCGAATTAATTTGCTATATTCTCACATTCTGCAGGAGGCCAACATGAAAGAATATATTCACACTATCCCTGTCCTGGAAGCCTTAAGAGCCCCAGAGAACTGCGCCTTTTGTGTAATGCATAAAAGAATAGAGGAGCACGCTATCCAATTTATTATGGGCCCGGCTTATATGGAAGACGATGTACGCATGGAGACCAACAAAATCGGATTTTGTGCGGCTCACCTGGCTGCCATGTACAAAGAGCAAAACCGTCTGGGCCTGGCATTGATGCTGCACACCCATATGCAGCAACTAAATAAAGATATCTCCGTAATTGTAAGTAACAGGCAGCCTTCCCCGCTTTTTGGCAAGGACACAAGCGGCCCATTGGCAAAGCTGCATTCTCATCTGGAACGAGCGGTAAACTCTTGCTATGTATGCAATAGATTGACCTACAACTTTGACCTGTACATGGGCACTTTTCTCCATATCTGGGCAAAGGACGGCGAAGACTCAAAGCTAATAAAGTCCCAATTAGGCTACTGCCTGCCCCACTTTACACAACTGGTTGCCAAAGCAGCAGATAAGCTAAGCCGCGGAAAGAGAGAACGTTTTTTAGAAGAAATCGTCCAACCGCAACTAACCCACATGGCTCAATTGGAGGAAGACCTGGAATGGTTTACACAAAAATTTGACCACCGCAACGCCAACGAACCCTGGAAAAACGCAAAAGACGCCCTGCCTCGCGGTCTGGCAATGTTTGGAGGAGCCTCAGTATGATTCGTAAGTTCTTTTCAGAAGAAATAGGCAAGCTTAGAAAGATGGATTTTGCCGAGAAACGCTGGTATATCTGGGCATATTATAAGTTTCAGATGTTTCTTCTTGCCCTCATTGTTATTGTGGCCGGCAGCTTTATAAACCATCGGTGGATTAACCCGCCAATGCGGGACTATGTATATATTGCATGGAATGCGGGCCTCGTGCCCATGGAGGTTTTGGATAACCTAGGCGAAAGGCTTTCTATAATAGTAGAGGACGAGCGGCAAGAGCGCTACGAAGCCGCTGTACGCTCCTACATGCTAACCGATGACCCCCAAATGAACCAGGCCCTGATTACCCGCTTCCATGCCATGATACAAATAGGGGCACTGGACGCAATGATAATGCCACTTGGTTACGTGCACGCCCATGCTGAGTTTGGCATAATAAAACCTATAACCGATGTAATGGCCTATCTCCAAACCATAGACCCAGCCATCCACGACCATATACAAGAACGAGCATTGTTCGTAAACTTCAACTACATGGACACGGAGGAATATATAGAAGACTACATGGCCATCAGCCTACAAGATTCCCCTTTGCTTACAGAGCTTGGGTTTAATACCAGCGATATGTATATTGGCATAATAATAACTTCCCCCCGCCCATACGAAATGGCAAAGGCCTTGGCAGCGTTTTTTTATGATAATTAATCCTCCATGTGAGGCGAAGGAGGCATAGTAATGAAGAAGCACCTAACAGGCAGTAAGTTTATGCTGTTTTTGCTGATATGGTTTGTTGTTGCCCAACTTTTGATTGTAGGGGTTCTGCAAGTATTTGCATCTGTCTATGACTTGGATATAAATGCCATATCCGCTTCCCCTTGGCTTATTATTGTCACCCAGCTTACGGCACTGCTTCTGCCTCTTTTTGTATGGCTATATATAAAAAAGGATTCTTTCAAGAAAAATATGCCCAACTGGGCCCTCGGGACAAAGAACATTGTAATTATTACGCTATTAAGCTTCCTGCTTCAACCGGTTATGATGACTGTTTCCGGCATATCGTCCCTGTTTTTCACAAACTATGTATCCGAGACAATCTACGCCTTTATGGAATACCCTCTGTGGCTGATTATCCTTGCAATGGCCGTAACCCCTGCCGTTGTGGAAGAGTTGGTTTTTAGAGGGTATCTTCAAACCCAGCACCAGGATCGAAATATACATCAGGCCGCTTTGTTAAACGGCCTGTTTTTTGGGATTATTCATCTAAATATGCAACAGTTTGCCTATGCTTTTTTTATGGGCATTATTTTTGCATATATGGTGTACTACACCCGGTCTATATGGGCGGGGATATTGCCCCATTTTATTGTGAATGCAACACAGGGCATAATAGGACGCCTGGCCTTTGCCCCTGGGGCTTATGAAACCCTAGCTCAGGTAGAACCCGAAAGGCTGATTACATCTGTAAGCCCCGAAGTTGAAGCAATTATTATCATTGGTATTTTTGCGCTGATGCTGTCACCGATAATATTTGTGCTGGCCCGAGCATTTGTAAGGCATAACCGCTGGCGCGTGAAATACCTGCATCAAGAACAACCGGCAGAGATGCCCCGGTATGATGAATACTATGCTAACCAGGCTAATGCCATGCATACGGCCAGCCCGCACCTGCACCCAAGGCAGTGGCCGTATCCATCAGAGAACGAATCAGCTGACGGGCAAGCATATCCGCCAGCAGGCTGGAAGCCACCCTTCTTTGACCGCTATGCCATATGGGTAATTATTATTTTTATCGCCTTTACAGCAATGATGCTGTTCCCATAGGCAACATGTCTTAGATTTTCCTATTTTTTTCATGTTTCCACCTCTTATCAAATATACATGTAAAAAAGATAAGAGGTGAACTATGCTGCGCAAAAGACTTTCTAATCGAATGCTAATTATTTTGGCAGTAACAGCCACAAGCCTGGCCCTGCTTCTTGGCGCAATGGCGGCCAACCCGCCTGCCGCTACCGGCAGCATCTACAGCAATATGTACATACACGGCCTCCCAGTGGGGGGGCTAACTACAGAAGAAGCCGAGGCTGCACTAATGCAGCATTTCCAAACTGGCCTAGATGGGGAAACAATATTTTTCACCTACGGCGGCGAAACCGTAGCTCAAAGAAGCTATAGGGAGCTAGGCATAGTCCTAGATTTTTCCGATGCAATCCAAGCCGCAAGGGAGTACAGCAACCGCCGAAACCTGCCTGCTAGGGTATCTAGGTTACTTGGCCGCGCCCACAACATAACCCTACAGCCAATCTTGCGGTATGACCAAGGAAGACTAGCAGGGCATTTGGAATCCGTAGCCAACAAAATCCAAGCCAAACCAACCAACGCAAGTTTCGTATACGAAAATGGTCAAATCACAATAAAACCAGAAGCCGATGGAGTGGCAGTGGATATGGAATCAGCAACCAGGCAATTTAACGACTTAGTAGCAGCCTTGTCCGGCGGCACAGTAGAACTTTCAACAAAATCAACTCAGCCACGGTATGTCACCGCCGATTTACAGTTCGATGTCACAGTTCTTGGGACATTTTCTACCCGCATAGAGGCAGGAATCCACGACCCAAGAGTGCGCAACGTAAGCCGCGCCGCCGAGCGTATTCACAACCAAATGCTATACCCGGGAGATATTTTCTCAGCCAGCGCATTAATGGGAACACACCTGCCAGGCAGCGGCTATGAGTCCGCAATAGTGCTAGTAAGAGGCGAGCCGATGGAGGACATCGGCGGCGGCATATGCCAAGTAGTGACCACACTGTACAATGCTGTACTACTAGCCGAGCTGACAGTAGTACAGCGCCACAACCACTCTGCCAGAGTAAGCTATGTAGACTACGGCTTCGACGCCACCATAGCCGGTGACTACTACGACCTAAAATTCAAAAACAACACCAGCCATCCCATACTGGTAACCAGCCGCCTAACAACAAATGCACTATACGTAACCATCCACGGAAGAGAAGAACGCCCTCAAAACCGCACGCTACAATTCTCAGGCCAAAGAGTAGACGTAATCCCGCCGGAGCCCTACAAAGAAGTAGTAGATACCAGCTTGGCCCCAGGCGAAAGAGTCGTGACACTGGAATCCCAAATGGGTTATCGCTACGAAGTATTCAAACATATATACATAGATGGCCAGGAGGTGGAGCAAGTGAAGATAAATACGTCCTCATACCGGCCGCTGCAGGGGGTAGTAAGTATAGGCCAGCGGGAGTAGGACTACATAGTCCAGACACCAGCCAGCCGCGCGGTAGGGGAGGCGTCAGTTTCAGCTAAGCTACGGCTTATATTGAGCAGCCTCAGGCTTGGGAAAATGCCATTTTTCACGGGTTATCACCCGCAAAAATGGCGTTTTCCCTAGCGCCCGAGTCTATTCAATGCCTCCGCAAGACGCTGAAACTGACGCCTCCCCTACCGCGCTTTGCTTCGCTTGCTATATTAAAGGCCCCCGTCTTATATATCAAGACTTGTGCGATATCGCTTGGGCGGACAAACCTATAAACCTAGATGCAACTACAATGCTCGAAGAAGACATCTAGCAAGCCGAGAGTGCAGCATGAGAAGGATGGTTTTGTTTTCGCCGCTGTTGCGGAGGCGCTGGGTAGACTCGGGGTTGGGAAAACGCCATTTTTGCGGATGATAATCCGCAAGAAAATGGCATTTTCCCCGCCCCGAGGCTGCCCAGCATAAGCCGTAGCTTGCGGCGAAAACAAAACCATCCTCCTCATGCGGGGCTCCAGCATATTCCCTGTATTTCCCATGCAAGCTTCCTATTGACATTCATTTGACACCATATCTAAAAAAAGTTAAACTTCCAAAGGTGCATCGGGGCTGTTGGTGTATTTCGGCCACCCTGCGGCACTAAAATTGGAGGTGTAGTAGAGATGATTAACGTGGCAGTAGCTATTGCAATCGCTGCCGCTGTAGCTGTTATCTGTGGAGTAATTTGTTTTTTCCTGGGTATTATGCACAGGAAACGTGTCGCGGAGTCTGCCGTAGGCTCTGCCGAAATACAAGCAAAGAACCTAGTCGAAGAAGCCAAACGTACCGCGGAATCGCGGTCAAAGGAGATGCTGCTAGAGGCAAAAGAAGAAAGCATCCGCACAAAAAACGAGGCTGACAGAGATGCGAAAGAGCGCAGAAACGAGTTGCAGCGTTTAGAAAAACGCTTGTTACAAAAAGAGGAAGTATTAGACAGAAAGCTGGAAAATCACGAGAAAAAAGAAAATCAGCTGCAAAAACAAAAAGAAAAACTGGAAGTAAAAGAGCAGGAAGTAGCCCACGCCCTATCCCAGCAGCATCAGGAACTAGAGCGTATAGCAGGCCTGACCTCAGAAGAGGCCAAAAAGAGCCTGATTGCCATAATTGAGCATGACGCCAGGATAGAATCGGCCAAGATGGTAAGGGAAATAGAAACTACCGCAAAGGCCGAAGCGGACAAAAAAGTCCAGGAAATACTGGCCCAAGCAGTGCAGCGTTGTGCTGTAGATCATATCGCCGAAACAACAGTATCCGTAGTAAGCCTGCCCAGCGATGAAATGAAGGGCCGCATAATAGGAAGGGAAGGCCGCAATATCCGGGCCCTGGAATCCCTTACTGGAATAGATTTGATTATCGACGATACACCCGAGGCAGTCATCTTATCCGGCTTTGACCCAATGCGCCGGGAAATTGCCCGTATCGCACTGGAGAAGCTAATAATGGATGGCCGGGTTCATCCTGCCCGTATTGAGGAAATGGTAGAAAAGGCCAAGAAAGAAGTGGACGCCCAAATCAAGGAGGAAGGCGAATCCGCCACCTTTGAAACCGGAGTCCATGGCGTTCACCCAGAGTTGGTACGGTTATTGGGCAAAATGAAATTCCGCACAAGCTATGGTCAAAACGTGCTTAAGCACTCCATTGAAGTGGCATATCTCAGCGGGATAATTGCCGGTGAGCTGGGTATAGATGTTACCTTAGCCAAGCGGGCCGGGCTTTTGCATGATATAGGCAAGGCCGTTGACCACGATGTGGAAGGCAGCCATGTTTCCATTGGTGCGGCTCTGTGTAGGAAGTACAAGGAATCTGCCTTGATTGTAAATGCCGTAGAGGCCCATCATGGTGATGTAGAGCCCAATACTATTATCGCTGTAATAGTGCAGATGGCTGACGCTATTTCCGGTGCAAGGCCTGGGGCACGGCGGGAAACGTTGGAGTCTTATATCAAGCGTCTGCAAAACCTGGAGGCCATTGCCGACAGCTTCAAAGGCGTGGAGAAATCATTTGCAATACAAGCCGGGCGCGAGCTTCGGATTGTTATACTGCCTGATGAGGTCAACGATGCGACTCTTACGCTACTGGCCAAGGATATCGCCAAGCGTATTGAAGACGAGCTGGAGTACCCCGGGCAGATAAAGCTTAGCCTGATACGTGAAACCCGGGCTATTGAGTATGCTAAGTAAATAACTTCATGATACGGAAGGGGCCGTCACGTTAAGAAAACGCCGCAACCCAGTTGTTATTGCATCTTGCAATGGCAAAGCTGATGTTCGCTGGTTTCTTAATGTGATGGCCCTGTTTTTATAATGGCGGCAGGAGGCTTTTATGGATGATTTTAAATATGATGTGCAGCTATTAATTGAAGGGAATGACTTGTCGGAAGATCAAACCTTTGAGTATATAGCCGCGAATATAAAAGGCGATAGCCTGCTTTCTGTTGGTGATGAATCTCTTTTAAAGGTTCATTACCACACCAACGAGCCATGGCAAGTGATAGAATATTGCGCATCCCTTGGAGATATACACGATATAATTGTAGAAAACATGGAACGGCAGGCCAACGGGCTCCAGGGATAGTTTTCATTCAGTGACTTGGGGGGCATAAAGCAAGGCTGCCTTGCCAATAAATAAGCAAGGCAGCCCGATCCGGTTTTTAGCCTAAGTTACCCAACGCTCTCCTCAAAGCTATCGCACTCGGTATCGCATTTTTCGTGAGGGACAGGCTTGGAGTTGCCCACTACAATGTCGGTTAACGAACAGCAGTGGGACGGGTTGTCGTTGTACTTGCAACGGCTTACGCTGCACTTGATGTGTGAGTTTGCTGGCATGTTTTTGCCTCCTTTCCGATAGTACTAGCGTTCCTCGCTTGATATGGCGTGTGATTCTACAAACCGCATCTGATTGTGGCACGCAGTAATGGTTGGTTTTATTCTTCCCTTAGTGGGTAAATATATGCTATAAAGGCCACAATTTTGGGTTAAAATCAAATCAAAAGAGGTGTATTATGGACTTAAAAAAATTTGTACGCGACATTCCTGATTTTCCTATCCCCGGTATACTGTTTCGGGACATCACTACTGTGTTGAAGGATTCCGCTGCTCTTGTTGGCGCTGTTGACGCAATGGTTGACTTACTGGGTGACCTAGAGTTTGACACAATTTTGGGGCCGGAGTCCCGTGGGTTTATTTTTGGGATGCCAATGGCTTACAAGCTGGGCAAAGGCTTTGTGCCTGTGCGCAAGGCTGGGAAACTACCCGGTCCGTTGGCACGGCGGGAATATGCCCTGGAATACGGCTCGGCGGTTATAGAAGTCCATAAGGATGCCATTGTGCCTGGACACAAGTATATTATTGCTGATGACTTGCTGGCCACAGGCGGCACGGCCAAGGCCACTGCGGATTTGGTAACAGAAATGGGCGGGACAGTTGTGTCTGCCTTGTTTTTTATCGAGCTTGAAGGCCTTAAGGGCCGAGAGATACTGGACGGCTATGATGTGCGTTCGGTGCTTGTGTACTAGATTTATATATTCTTTCTGTTGTTTCATTATTGACAAAAGCGATAGGAGTTTTACCATGAGTGAACTAAACCGCACCTACGACCCCTCCCGGGAGGATGAAATCTACTCCCGCTGGATGGAAAAGGGCTATTTCAAAGCCAAGCCAAATCCCAACAAAAAACCCTACACCATAATGATTCCACCCCCTAATATCACGGACAAGCTACACGTGGGCCATGCACTAAACAACACTGTCCAGGATATATTAATCCGCACAAAGCGTATGCAAGGCTACGAGACTCTATGGCTGCCCGGCACAGACCACGCGGCCATATCCACGGAAGTGCAGGTGGTTAAAGCCATAGCCAAGGAAGGCCTGACCAAAGATAGCCTAGGCCGCGAAGCCTTCTTAGAGAGGGTTTGGGAGTGGCAGAAAGAATACGGCGGCACAATAATAAATCAGCTAAAGAAATTAGGCTCTTCCTGCGACTGGGACCGAGAGCGCTTTACTATGGATGAGGGCCTGTCTGACGCGGTACTGGAAGCCTTTGTTCGCTTGTACGAAGAGGGTAAAATATATCGTGGCGAGCGGCTGATTAACTGGTGTGTGAAGTGCCAAACCACCATTTCCGATGCTGAGGTTGAGCATGAAGACGGGGATGGGCAGCTTTATCACTTTAAATATCCAGTAAGTGTAACCTCTGAGGAAGGCGAGCCGTCTCTATCAGCGGCACAGGGCGCTTGCAACGATTCAGCTGATTTTTTTATCGCCTTCGCTACAACCCGTCCGGAAACCATGCTAGGCGACACCGCAATAGCCGTTCACCCAGAGGACGAACGCTACGCCGCACTCATAGGCAAATACGCCACAATCCCCATGATAAACCGCAAAATCCCAATAATCGCAGACTCGTATGTAGACCCGGCATACGGCACAGGGGCAGTAAAAGTAACCCCGGCCCATGACCCCAACGACTTTGAAATAGGCCAGCGCCACAACCTGCCCATAATCAACGTAATGAACGATGACGGCACAATCAACGAGACAGGGGCTCACTACAACGGCCTTTCCCGCGAAGACGCCCGCATTAAAATCATAGAAGAAATGGCCGAAAAAGGCCTGTATATCAAAACCGAAACCATAACCCACGCCAAAGGAACCCATGACCGCTGCCATGTAGTGGTAGAGCCTCTTATCAAGCTGCAATGGTTTCTGAAAATGGAGGAGCTGGCCAAGCCGGCCCTGGAAGCCTACACAAGCGGCAAGCTGAAATTTAACAAAGAGCGGTATGGCAAGATATATGAACATTGGCTCAACATCATCCGTGACTGGTGTATATCCCGGCAGATATGGTGGGGCCACCGCATTCCGGCGTACTATTGCCAAGAGGGACATATAACCGTTGGCAAAACCGCTCCCACAGCCTGCGCCACCTGCGGCGATACCCAGCTTAGGCAAGATGAAGACACCCTTGACACATGGTTTTCATCAGCACTGTGGCCCTTCTCCACCTTAGGCTGGCCGGAGAAAACACCAGATTTAGACTTCTTCTACCCCACCAACGTATTGGTAACAGCCCAGGAGATAATTTTCTTTTGGGTGGTACGCATGATGTTTATGGGCTACAAGTTTATGGAGGATCTGCCCTTTACCGATGTATTTATCAACGGTACGGTCCGGGACGAAAATGGCGTAAAAATGTCCAAGTCCCTGGGCAATGGCATAGACCCTTTAGAAGTTGTAGAAAAATACGGGGCAGATGTGCTGCGCCTGACTTTTGCAAGCAACTCCCCTGAAAACGACTCCCGCTTTCACTGGGATAGGGTAGAATTTTCCCGCAATTTCATGAATAAACTGTGGAATGCCACCCGGTTTGTACTGATGAATGTAGACGCCGCAATAGCCCCACCTGATAAATCCTGGCTGCAGACCGAGGACAAGTGGATAATCTCCAGGATAAATGACCTAACCCAAGAAGTAACAGCCAAAATTGACGCCCACGAGTTGGGAATGGCTACCCAAAAAATCGTGGACTTTATCTGGGACGAGTTTTGCGACTGGTACGTAGAAATTGTGAAGCCGCGGCTATATGGACCCAAAGAGCCTTATGAGACAATGGAAACCCATTTTTCACGCCGGGCAGCCCAGTCAACCCTATGCACCGTGTTGATGCAGGCATTGAAGCTGCTGCACCCGGTAGCACCATTCATAACAGAAGACCTATACCTAGCTATTCAAGACAAGGCCATGGCCGACAAGCCCGCCGAGGAGAAAGACGAAACCATAATGCTGTCAGCCTGGCCAATATATAACGAGGCCTTTGCAGACCCAGCTTCCGAAAAAGGCATTGAGGCCGTAAAGGAAGCCATCCGCGCAGTACGCAATATCCGGGCAGAAAAGCAAGTCCCGCCTTCTCAGAAGGTAAAGATAGTTATCCAGCCTGCAAGCGATGAGGCAAAGGCTCTCTTTAACCGCAGCAAGGCGTTTCTGGCGTCCTTGGCAGGGGCCGCATCTGTGGATATAGACGATGACCCATACGGCGCCCAAACAGAGCGCACACCCAACCGTGATGTCGTGTTTGCGGCCATTTCCAACGCCACAATCTATGTGCCGCTGGAAGTGGATACAGAAAAAGAAAAGGCCCGCCTGACAAAGGAAAAGCAAAAGCTAGCCCAAGAGCTGGCCCGGGTAGACGGCAAGCTTAACAACCAAGGCTTTATGGCCAAGGCCCCGGAAAACCTTATCGCAGAAGAAAGAGAAAAGCAGGCGAAGTTTGCGGCAATGCTGGCAAAAGTTGAGGCCGAGCTTGCAGCCCTGTAAAACACAGAAGAAAGGATGCCCGCAGTTATGAAACGCAAAAAGCACATCAAATATGTAGTGCTGCTGTCAATAATCCTTGCAGTGGCGGTGATGCTTATTGCTTGCGGCTCTGTATCATCCGGCCCAAGTAATAATGATGCCCTAAGCAATAGTGGTATCCTAGACAATGGTGACGACACCCCTACCGACAACGTACAAGATAGCGGCAATGTACAGGATAATATAAGTGATAGCGCTACCGAATCTACAACTACGCCGCCATCTACTGCCACGCCCATACCTCCTACGCCACCAAGCGCATCGGGTATTCTTGACTATATAACTATTCGAGGAAGACAATTCAGCACAGAGCTGACATGGCTTAATCTAGAGAGATGGCATTTAGAGGATTATGAGATAGAACCCCTCAGATACATGATAAACCTAACAAGCCTGGATTTAAACCACAATCCAATAAGCGATTTAAGCCCTCTTGCTGGCCTAATAAACTTAACAGAGCTTAAGTTGCTTGATAATACAGCCACGGACTTAACCCCTCTTGCAGGCCTGATAAATTTGACAAGCCTGGAGCTGAGTTTGAGAAATTTTCACGATATGGACTTAACACCCATAATAGGCCTAACAGGCTTGACCCGTTTTCGCCTATCTTTGGGGGGCAATCACATCGACGACATAAGTCCCCTGGCTGACTTGACAGCTCTAACGCGATTGGAATTGTGGCACAATCAAATCAGCGACCTGACCCCGCTGGCAGGCTTGACGAACCTGAGACACTTGGATTTGTCAGGTGATAATCTGGTTAGTGACATAAGTCCCCTTGCGAACCTGACAAATTTAAATACCTTGTTTATGCACTATAGGCCAGGCGTTGATATGTCGTTGCTATACAACATCCCGCCCCGTGTTTCAACCCCTGTTGCGCCTGTAACTCCCGCAAATCCCCATCCTTTTGCCGATGCACTGGCTGGCTTTTTTGTCAACCTCACCACGGCGGAAGATTGGGGGATGCCCTATAGTTATCATGCGGTATTGGTGGATGTGGATGGGCGGGGCACACCCGGCGTGGTGGCTTCGAGGTGGGCTTTTGACGGGGATAGGCATTATCCTTTTGCTTTTGACGGCTTCATCAGCATTCATCCAAGCTTTGCGCAAAGATTATTCTTTATATATGACAATCAGTTGCATGAGATTGATGGTCAATGGGGCATTACGCCTTTGGGGCGGCTTGTCGCGCTGTCTTTTATTGGCGCGTGTGATATTCTTATGACAGAGCATATATTACTGGATGTCAATGATGGCCGCTTGGTTGGGGAAAAATCTATTTCTATTACAGATCAGACTTGGGGCGATAATTATTATTCCGTAAATTATCATATCAACGAGTTTCTTGCAGGTGATTTTGAGCATAGTCAAAGCCTTACGCACGCAGAATTCGATGAACTGATGGATAGGTATGGCTTATATGGCACAACTATTAATTTGTGGGAATTGCCTGATGATACCTATAGGGTTTTGGCTATGACAAGTCAATGAACAAATGCGCGTATCATCCATTGAAGCGCCAAATGATACGCGCATTTTTATTAGATGGCGCAACTCATCACTCACAGGGACAGGGCCCGTGCAGCACAAAGTTATCAATATCAAGCCCACCCATCTTATCTATGACGTAGGAATATATGGCTTTTGCTACGTCATGCATAGCCGTCATATCCCCGCACTCAAAAGCCGACATTACCATGCCAAGAAACGCGGGGTCATTGTATGCAGGCAAGCCATATCTTTGGGCATAACCATTGTCTGTCATCCACCTGTAAAGCTTCTGATAGCCTGGCACAGGAGAGCATATATACCGGGAATACAGCTCAAATGCACTGCGAATAAAGCCGAAAAATTGCATTGCCGTATCGGGGGTTTGGTTGGCGCAAGCCCTATGCAGCTCGTCATAGCTGTCCCACAGCATGTACAAACCTGTTTTTATGTCGAATTCGCTCATCTTTGAAAACTCGGTTTTTGCCCTTTCCTTGCAATAGGCTATCATTTTTTCTGCGGCACGGTTTTTATTATAGATAACAGTTCCGCCTAATATCATGTTTATTTCTACCAGCCGGAGGTTGGGATAGGAATCATCAATGTATTTTTTTACTTGCCGCATTGGGTTGGCAAAGTACTCTATAAGCAGCCCGTCTATCCGCTTGTTACCGCGCTCACGCCACTGTACGCTATCATTCAAAATGATATATAGGTCAATGTCCGAGAATTCATCTGCATTCCCGAAGGCATGGCTTCCTGTTAAAAATACAGCCTCCATGTCATCTTTGAAGCTACAGGTTTCGATAAAGCTTCTTGCTGCTTGTTCCCATTTTTTCATGATTATTCTCTCCTATAAATAATTAAGGATTTAACGCATACCGAAAATAAAAACACCTTACCAACATGTCGCTGATAAGGTGTAAAATGTATCATCTATTCACCCACCAACGACATCAAGAGCTAACACATGTCGTCGGCGGATTGGCTGACGGCAGATGCTAACTCATTGTGGTAGTGGTGGAGGTTGTTAAAAATCCGAACGGCGGCTCATGCTGACTCCATTGTTCGGATTTTTTGCGATTGTAGACTTTTTGGTTTGTGGTCTTTCTTGTTACCGGGCTTATGTCGCCCCAGTTTTTACGCTGCGTTGCGTGGTACTCTTTCTGCTTTTGCTTTGACCGCTTGTCTAGCGGCACGTATTTCTGCTTCATTATGAAACACCTCCACGGATATATTACCATGGATACGCCCTTGATTTCAATATCACCACCAAGGGTTTTATTGTAATTCAGCCAAAAACTTTGTCAGGACTTCACTATAGTCAGCAAACTTTTGATACTTTGGATGAACCTTTTTGAGCCCAGTAAACATCAGCAATTATGCATCAAATAACCGCAAAAAATTCCCCGAAAAAACAGCTTCGTATTCCGCATCAGTGAGGGGCTCATACAACACACCCTGCACCTGCATAGCCGGGTTACAAATGGGGTAATCTGTGCCAAGCAGGAAACGCTCCTTACCCACTTGGTCTATGCCATAGCGCAATAGATTATTGCGGAATAGGCCAGTGCCACAGATATCCATGTACGCGTTGCTATACCGGCGCATCCGCTCCAGATGCTTTTCAAAGTCCGGTTTTTCGCCGGGATGGGCTACTACTATGGGCAGCCGTGGGAAGCTGCGCATTAGGTTTTCCATGTCTTCGCCGATGGTGGGGTGTATGTTTAGCACCATGCCCTTTTCTTGCATCAGGTCGTATATGGCATATGCCTTCTTGGGCAAGTAAGCATCATGACCATTCATATAGGGCACTAACTCCCCTACCCAGCGCACCCCCTTTGCATACATTTCTTCAATTTCCCGGCACGACTCCTCTACATAATGGGGATGGATGTGTATACCGGGTATGAAAAAATCAGGAAACATCTGCGAAAGGCGCAGGGCATCAGCGTTTTGGCGCTTAAGCTTTACCCAATTGCTGGGCTCGATATCATTGATAACCGTGCCGCAGGCCTTTGTTATACCGGCACGTTTTAGGCCTGCGATGAAATCCTCTGGGGTTTCGGGGCCGCCATAGCGGTATAGGCCGGTGTTGTCCCGGGCTTCAATGAAGGGATGGGCGTGGGCGTCTATTATTTGCATTGGTGGAGCTCCTTCCAGTGGCTGTGTTACGCAAATAATACATGTTTGCTAACGCAAATTCAATGAGAAACCATCATCACCGGCATTAGGTGCGGTTGAATTGTTCATATTTCTATGCCATACTTTGTGATAGACTTCTTCGGAAATTCCGAAGAATTTAATATTTGATTGGAAGAGGGCCAAATGATTATAAGCGCAAGTCGGCGAACCGACATACCCTCATACTACGCGGACTGGTTTTTTAGCAGAATCAAAGAAGGTTTTGTTTTGGCCCGCAATCCCATGAATTTTCACCAAGTCAGCAAGATAAGTTTGTCTCCAGATGCAGTTGACGGCATTGTTTTTTGGACTAAAAATCCTATCCCCATGCTTAACAGGCTTAGTGGATTGGATGATTATATGTACTATTTCCAGTTTTCGCTGACACCATATGGCAAAGATATCGAGCCGAATCTTCCCTCAAAAAATGATGAGCTTATTGACGCATTTAAACAGTTATCCAGCATCATCGGGGCCGACAGGGTTATATGGCGGTACGACCCAATCCTCATTAACGAAAAATACACTACTGAGTACCATGTCCGCGCCTTTGAAAAAATTGCAAGGGAGCTGCATAGCTATACGCACAAAGTCACTATCAGCTTTATTGATGTGAGTTACCGGGGTGTCAAGGGCAACATGAAGGAGCTGGCATTGCTTGATTTCCCTCCAGATGCACAAGCGGAATTGTGCACAATACTTGCAGATATAGCACACCACAACCGCCTCACCATAGATACCTGTGCCGAGAAAATTGACTTGGCGCAGCTTGGGATTGGACGGGCACGGTGCATTGATGGGGCGCTGTTGACGAAGCTTACCGGATATGATTTAGATATTGCCAAAGATAAAAACCAACGCCCCGAATGTGGCTGCACGGCAAGTGTGGACATTGGGGCGTATAATACTTGCCTGAATGGGTGTCGGTATTGCTATGCCAATTATCGCCTACATGCAGTTGACGGGAACTATGCTATGCATGATTTGCATTCGCCTTTGATTGTTGGGGATGTTGGTGATGAGGATAGGGTTACGGAGCGCAGGCCCACTCCACGCATTGGACGACACAAGGCACATTCATATAAGGAGACACCATGCCAACAAAAATAATAGCCCACAGAGGCGCATCTGCATACAAACCAGAAAACACCATTCCAGCCTTTGCCCTGGCCATAGAGCAAGGTGCTGAAGGCCTGGAGCTTGACGTCCACCTGTCAAAAGACGGCGAGGTAGTAGTAGCCCATGACCTAACCCTAGAAAGAGTCTCAAACGGCATAGGCCGTATATGTGATTATAACCTGGCGGAGCTAAAAAAGCTGGATTTTAGCAAAGTCTTTTCCATGCATTCTCATGGAGTACAGACACCCAGCTCTTCTCATCAGCCAATCATTGGCAACCCATCCTTTGATTACGAACCCTGTACCCTCCCCACCCTAGCCGAAGTCTATGCCCTGGTGGCCGGCTCACAAGTATCCAACGCCCCCCTAACAATAAACGTAGAGCTAAAAACCACCCAAGAACTATACCCCGCAATGCCAGAAAAACTGATAAAACTAGAAAAAGAATATGCCATGGAGGGCCGGATAACATATTCATCCTTCAACCACTACTCACTGATGGCAATAAAACAGTATAATAAATCCGCCCAGATTGGCATATTATACGACCTAGGGATGGTTGACCCATGGGTGTATGCAGAGTACCTGCAAGCCACGGCAATCCACCCCCACTACAGCATAATTGCCGCATTGCCGGAAACGGTACATGAATGCCATAAGCGGGGCATAGAAGTAAATGTCTGGACAGTAGATGATCCGGCGGCTATAAAATATATGCTAAGCCTTGGCGTGGACAATCTTATGACCAACAAACCGGATACCGCACTACAGATACGGCAACAGACGCAATAATCACAGCGACAAACCACAATGCTCGACCATATCATGCCCAATAAGTTGTTTCATTTTTGACAAAAGCGGTTTTATCCCATATTCGCCATTTTTAAGGAGCAAACTATGCCGGATTCAAGCGAAAGCAAAGCAACTATTCCAGACTCCAAGGAATCAAAAAAGCTAGCAGACATAAAACAACTAATAATACATCAAATAAACCAAGTAGCTGACGGCCTAAAAGCCCGCCGCAACCATGTAATAGAAGCCCGGCGCAGCATGTCTAGAGCTACGGGCATAATCCGCGACTTTGACGACGTGGTTCTGCTTACCATGTTCGTGACGGAAGTAGCCCAGCAAGAGCAAGCCTACGGAGAAACCAGCAAGCGCTTGCAGCATCTTCAGCGGCTTCTTAATTCCCCATACTTTGCCCGGATAGATTTTACCGAGGACGGCTACGGGCCAGAGGAAATCTATATCGGCAGGCACTCCCTTATGGACGACAAAAAGCACACCTTCCATGTGTACGACTGGCGCGCGCCCATTTCGTCTTTGTACTACGATTACGGGGTGGGCCGGGCGTCTTTTAGCATACCCAAGGACGCCCGTGCCAAGGACGCAAGCGGGGAGTTGCCATCAATCCATGGCGAAATCACCCTAAAGCGCCAGTTTCAAATAGAGAAGGGGAAGCTGGAATACTTCTTTGACTCGGATCTGGCGGTGGAAGATGATATCTTGCGGCTGGAGCTTTCCAAGATTTCTGACGCGAAAATCAAGACCATAATCCACTCCATCCAAAAGGAACAAAACGCCGCCATCCGCTGCGAAGCCAGGGATGTGCTGGTCTTTGGCCCTGCGGGAAGCGGTAAGACATCGGTTGGCCTGCATCGTCTGGCATACTTGCTGTATCGACACAGGGATACGCTGTCTTCGCGAAAAGTGCGGATATTTTCTCCCAGCCCCATTTTTGCATCCTATATCGAGGGGATAATCCCCGATTTGGGGGAAGAAGACGTAGAAACCCTGGATTTTCCGGGGCTAATGGAAAGTTACATGCCCGGAAAGCGCAGCTTTCACGATCAATATCAGCAGATTGAGTACTTGTCTGCCGCACCGGAAAGAGATGCCCGGCGCTGTTGGCTTAACGCGAAATATTCTATGGAGTTTATTGCATATCTGGAGGAGTACATCAAGGGCTATACCCCGTCCTTTGAGGCGGTGCGCTTTAACCGGGATGTTCTGTGTGACAGCCAGCGCCTTGCGGGCTTGTACGCCGACCGCACCGCCGCCGGCAATCTGGCCATTAAAACCGCGCGCATTATGACCTACGTAAACCAGCGCTACGATGAGTATTATCAAAAAAACAGGCGGGCTATAACCGAGCTGTTTAACACTATCCACGACGACAGCTTCACCACCGGCGAAATCCACCGTTTATATGAAGAAGAGAAAAACATAGTGATAACCGACCTCCGCAACCGCCTTATGCCCCCAGCAAAGCGTATCTACGAGCGGGTACTTACAAGCTGGGGCAAAAAACAGCGCCGGGCCACCGGTAACGACAGTCTGCCCATCGGCCTGGCTAAGGAGGCCTTAAACCAAAGCACACTGTACTTCGAAGACGCACTGATGCTTATGTACATCAACATACTTACAGGGCGCATTCCTCAGGAAAAACAGGTGAAGCATATCTTGATAGACGAGGCTCAGGATGTGTCTGTTTTGCAGCACCGGATACTTAGGCGATTGTTTGCAGATAGCCATTTTACTGTGCTGGCGGATGTTAACCAGGCGCTATATCCTGGGATAAACTTGCACAACCAGGCAGAGATTTGTACTGAGTATCCCAAAGCCCAGGTTATACCGCTTACAACCAGCTACCGCTCTACTTATGAGATAAGCCGGTTTGCGGCTGGGGTGTTGGCTGGTGGGCATAGCAATGCGAAGAATGATAGCGCATCCAGTCGAGCTAATGCCAAATCTTTCACTGGCCGTGAGGATAACCTCGACCATTGCAAAGACGCCAGACAAGATACAGGGCATGATGCCAGTTATGCAAACATTGATACCTCATCCCTGTATAAGCGCAGTGGTGATGAGCCAGTTATTATACAACACGAAAATCCTGCCGCTGCAGCCTGGGAGGTTATCCGCAAGTTGCCTGAGGGGTACAATACTGTAGGGATACTGCTGTCTACGGCACGGGAGGCTAAAAGGTTTTATGATGAGCTTATGGCAGCCAATCCTGAGGTTACCCAAGCCACAGTAGCCAATTCTAAAGCCACCACCAAGGCCAAGACAGTAGCCAACCCCGAAGGCAATGATACTACCAAATCTATTAAACTAATAGCCGACACCAATGCCAGCTTCGCCCCAGGCATTATGGTTATGGCCCTCCCCTACGCCAAAGGCCTGGAGTTTGACGCAGTAATCTGCCCGGAGTACGGTAATCCGGTTTTTGACGGGCATTTTGGGTGCAAGATGCTTTATCTTATATGTACACGCGCGCTGCATAATTTGTATCTTATAAATCGTGTGTCATGCTAGGTATTATCTAGTGTTTTCCTTTTGCATAAAACTCTATCCTATCCTCACAATATTGCCGCCCTATACAAATTGGTAATCCTCTTTCATAATATGAAAGTACGCTATGTTGGCAGGATCGATTAATGTAAATCCAGTGACATGATAAAGCCGCTGGGCACGGACATTGGCAACTTTTGTGCCCAGATACAGCCGATTTCTATTTAAAACTTCAAAAGCGAATTTCTGTGACAGATACATGGCTTTCTTGCCGTAGCCTTTACCTCTATCGGTAATCACTATACGCTTTAATTCAACTTGGGTTTCGTTAAGCATATCTCGGAAATCAATAAATCCTATAGGGCAGCCTTGTGTGGTTTCAATTATAGTTTGTAAAAAATTGCAATCTCCGAATTTTTCTATTCTTGCACCTAGGGGCCAATTGTTTACCCAAGGTATACAATCCTCATCGCGCTCGGCGGCATTTATAAAATCGTAATCCTCTATGTTGGCCGTGCGCAGTCGCAGCTCATTCCATGATGTTATAATCTTTGTTTCTTGAGTACAGCGGAACGCGCCATGTATAAAGTTAGATATATTAGCTCTATAGAACTCGGCTTCACTCACGGCACTTTCAGGCCATTTTTCGTACCATACTTTTAAATTTATCTTGAACGCCTCAAATGCGATCGCGATTCTCGGGTTTTGCGTCATATGTTCCTTAAATTTTTGCATAAGTATCATTTGATCTTCTCCTCGGCATTGTACATGCAGCCAGATTCTATAGCTACTGGTGGTTCGGTGGTATTCTGCGTCTGTAAGTGTGCCATTGTTTACATTTTGCTTTTCTATTTGATATTCTTTGCAATAACCCTCCAAAATTGCATGATATAAAATGCCGCTAGAGATAAACCATACACATAAACTACGATTTCAAATATTGCGTTAAGTGTCATTGTCTTTAGAAAGCCCGTATAAAAGCCAAACATTAAGCCATTCAATGCATGGAAAATCAAGCCGCCCGCATTTACCATCCCTGCTGACACTGCCAATGTGTCAGATTTCTTAATCAATGAATACACAAGAATCCATGATATCAATGTAAAAACAGTATTTGGTAACGCGAAAGACATAAACCATGTCACATATCCATAAACGACTTCTACAGGCGGAAGCACTCCAAAAAACCTGACTATGTACAATGTGTTCACAGTTGCATTGAATATGCTTAGCACAGTAAGTAGCTTGCGGTATGGCATATAAACCTCCCAAATGACATTCACAGATGCATCTTTGCTGGTATGTACAAGCATACGTACAAGCCGCACCTACTCCTTCTTCTTAAACGAAAACCTCCGCTCAGTCCCACCCACAAGCCGCACAATATTACCCCGGTGCATAAACCAAGCCAAAACAGCCAGCACTGCCGCCACAACCACAACCTCCCACCCATAAGCAAAAACCCCCATAAAAACAGGGATAAGCAAGGTAATAACCAAGGAAGCCAAAGATATAAACCGGAAAATAAGTATCAGCAAAACAGCAATTACATAGATAATAACCGCAGCCCGCCAATCCAGCATAAACACCAGCCCTACGGTGCTGGCAATTCCCTTGCCGCCACGAAATTTAAGCAAAACTGGGAAGCAATGCCCAAGTACCACACCTAGCCCCGCCCATATGCCAGGAAGCAGCCCATTGATGGCATATGGGTCAAGGAAGCTGCCGCTACCTTCAAAAAGCCAGCTTGCCACAAGAAAAGCAGCAACAGCTTTAGCCACATCGGCAAGAAAAATCCATACACCGGTCTTGAAACCCATAACCCGGTTGGCGTTGGTAAAGCCGGAGTTTTTGCTGCCATGCTCTCGTATGTCTATGCCGTGGACTAGCTTACCCACAATGTATGCGCTTTGGATGCAGCCGAAGGCATAGCCTATTAGTAGTGCTAGAATGCGGAACATAGTATCATCCTCTTGTCTTTTTAGCCAAAGGCGATTTTGTCTTTTTTGATAAAGGCGATTTTAGCTAGCCTTTGCCTTTTGATAAACCTTTTCATAGGATGGTGATACACCCTAATCTTCTTTGCGGTTGCGGGTAATAAAATGCACCGGCGTCCCCGAAAACCCAAAGGCTTCCCGGATTTTATTCTCCAGATACCGGATATAGGAAAAGTGCATGAGCTTACTGTTGTTAACAAATAGCACAAAGGTTGGAGGCTTTACCGATACCTGGGTAGCATAGTAAATACGCAGTGGCCGGCCCTTGTCTGTGGGAGGTGAGTGCATTGCTGTGGCTTCGATTATTACATCGTTGAGAACACCTGTGGATACACGCATTGCGTGGTTTTGGTATGTGGAAAAGATAAGCTCGAAGAGTTTATTCACCCGCTGTCCCGTCTGGGCAGAGATAAACAGCTTAGGGGCGTAGGACATATATGAAAGATCCCGCTCCACATCCTCGGTGAATTTTTTCATGGTTTTGTCGTCTTTTTCGATTTTATCCCATTTGTTTACGGCTATTATTGCGGCGCGGCCCCGCTCGTGGGCTATGCCTGCTATTTTTGTATCTTGCTCGGTTACGCCTTCCTCAGCGTCAATCAGCAGCACACATACATCGCAGCGCTCTACTGCTGCTAGGGTGCGCAGGATGCTGTAGCGCTCTATATTTTCCTTGATACGGCTTTTTTTCCGCAGGCCTGCGGTATCTATGAAGACGTATTCCTGGCCGTCCTGGGTTAGGAAGGTATCTACCGCATCTCGGGTTGTACCGGGGATATCGCTTACTATTAGGCGGTCTTCCCCTAAGATTTTGTTTATCAAAGAGGACTTGCCTACGTTGGGCTTGCCTACTATAGCTACCTTTATGCGGGTGTCTTCTTCCTCTGTGCCGTCTTGGCGGGGGAAATATCTTACTACCTCATCCAGCATATCCCCTAGGCCCAGGGCCTGGCCCGCGGATATGGGCATTGGGTCGCCTATGCCCAGTTCATAGAATTCATAGATTTCATTGTTTTCCTTGGTGGGGTTGTCCACTTTGTTTACGGCAAGGACTACGGGCTTTGACACCTTGCGCAGCATGTCGGCTACTTGGCGGTCAGCTTCTACTATGCCAGATTTTACATCGGTTAGGAATAGCACAACGTCGGCGTTTTCTATTGCGGCTTCCGCCTGGCGGAAGACGTGGGTGTTTAGCACATCCTCGGATTCCGGGTCAAGGCCGCCGGTGTCTATTAGGGTAAAATTGTGGCTTAGCCAGTCGGCATCGGCGTATAGTCGGTCACGGGTTATGCCGGGTTTGTCGTCTACTATGGCTATTCGCTCGCCTACTATTCTGTTGAAGAGAGTGGACTTGCCTACGTTGGGGCGGCCTACTATTGCTACTATGGGTTTGGGCATGGTGGTCTCCTTAATGGGGCTATATTAGTGGACATCATATCATATTTTTATGCATAACTGGTGTCCTTAATAGATGAATAGCGGGATAAAGTCATGAGGGGTGATAATGAACATATCTGTCTGAAATGTTTGCATATTTGATTCAAACACAGCAACGCGGCCATCATTGAAGATGCTGATGCTATTATCCAAGCTAGGATTAAAACCTGTGACATAGTAAAAATCATCAAAAGCAATCACAGGATAAAATCCTCCTGTCGCAAATCTATGCCCATATATCCGGGCTATCATCCCTGTTCTTGTAAATGAGATCGCTGAAAGATGAAAATATATGTCAAACATGGAATGGGGCCCAGGCGAAATTAATGAATTAACGTTCAAGTACAATGCGTCTGTGCTGTATAAAATGGCATTCCAGTCTATTGCATCAATAAATATTTGCCCCCATGTACCATCTTGGACATTGATCTCATTAAGCCCATCTTGAAAAAACACCGCCCTACCGTCTCTGGTCTTGCCCAGGTGTCCAAAGCCTACTTCAATAACTCCTGTTATATTGCCCTCTTGGTCAATGATATACAGCAATTCAACTGTCCGCTCTTGGGCCCTGACGCGTATGACAAGACTGCCACAATTCAAGAAGACCGTGCCTGTTACGCTGTTTATTTTGTCAGCTTCCCAGCTATCCAATAATTCTAATCTGTTCAGAATATAGCCAGTCCTATCATATTCAATAAGAACCAAGATAGTTTCCCACTCACCTGTGACAGGGTTCTGCCTCCGGCTTCTCAAAAGAAAGAGAAAATTACCTGATTCAGTAATGCTTAAACCATAAATCGGGCCTTCAACATTTAATAAAAGTACTATCGGCTGTACTGCACCATTATTGTTTATGCGTTCTACCATAACCATAAAATCGGCAGGCGTGCCGGCAGGAAACATATATGTGTAATAAAACCAATCGCCATGGGTTGCGGTAGCCCAGATAGTTCGCCCTTCAGTGTGTATAAGTGCAACACCAGGTTCAAGGCTTTCCACATTGATATAATCTTCTTCTGCAGGGCCTCCGTTGGTTTCAGTTTCCTCGGTCATACCTTCCTCAGTTGTAAGCTCGAAGAAGTCATCAACTGCTGGTGGCGTATAATCATTGGGCTGATACATATAATCATTGTCTTGTGCAAGTTCATCAGCTGCTGCTATTGAGTTGCTGACATTAATTAATATTACTGCCAGCAAAGTGGCAAAGGCAAATAACGCAATCAGAGTTGCCAGTTTCCATAGTTTCCTCAAAGCTTACACCCCTTTCTAGTTTATCAGATGGATTTGTGTTTTTAAAGGGCGTAACTATAGCAAAAATTCATAAAACAAAAAACGAGGGCTGGCAGATTTCTCATGCCTTCTCTCGTTTTTAAGTGTGAAGTGGCTTTATTCGTACTTAGAAGCTATGTAGAGTGTGGCCTTGTAAACCAACGGTAGAGTTTAGATGTTGGTGATACAATACATGTTTACATTAAATGTTATAATGCATACCAAAATCACAAGGCAAAGGATGCAAATAACCTGAAAGGCTTTTATTATGAGAGACTATATTATTGAAAAGTTGTATAAGTCATTAGAACCCCTACCCTACATCCACGCACTATGGCTTGAAGGCGCAGATGCAATTGGCACAGTAGACGAATACAGCGATATTGACTTCTGGGCCGACATTGATGACGAGTACGAGAAACAGGCCTATAAGGCCGTAGAAGATGCGCTGTCAGGGATTGCGCCAATTGATTATAAATATGTAATGAACCATGGTCATCCCAAAATCCGCCAGAGGATTTATCATCTTGCCAACACCAGCAAGTACTTGATGATAGATTTTTGCTGGCAGCTTCACAGCCGGCCTAAGGATGAGTATGCATATTATCTGGGCGATAATGTTGAAGGGGCCAAGGTGATTTTTGACAAAGATAATATCATCCGGTATAAGGACCCTTCGGATTATGCCGCTGCCAACCAAGAAATCTTAGAAGAAGCAAAATATCGCAGGACACAGCATCTTCGGGCAGAAAAATATGTGCGGAGGGGGCAGTACCTGGAGGCCTATGCATTCTATAACCGATATGTACTGGAGCCGCTGATATCTTTGCTTCGGCTGATTTATACCCCAGCTTATCCCGAGCATTATCTTATTCATATCTCGTTGCATATCCCAGCTCATGAGCGGGAGCGGCTTGAGTATTTTGCGCAGATTTGCTCCTTGGATGATATTGAGAAAAAGATACCCCTGGCTGGGACGTGGTTTGATGAGCTTGTGCGCCGGGTTTAGCCACTGCGCAAATAACAATGAAAAGTTTTGTATTTCACCTACTTTGTATTTCACCTGCTGAGAGAAAGGATTTATATGCTTAAAACCGTAGCCAAAACAATCCGGCAACACAACATGCTGTCCCACGGCGATGGCGTAGTAGTAGGCCTATCCGGCGGGGCAGACTCGGTTACGCTTTTGTCTGCGCTTATGGCTTTGGGTGATGAAATGGACCTTTCTATTTACGCCGTCCACATTAACCATAATCTACGGGGCGAAGCCGCCAAGGAAGATGAAAACTTTGTTTGGAGATTGTGCGATGATGCAGATGTGCCTCTTATTGTTTTTAGTGCGGACGTGCAGGGGTTTGCCAAGGAGGAAAAGCTAAGCATAGAAGAAGCAGGCCGCAAACTAAGATACAAGTATTTGCACGAGGCCCTGGATAATTTCGATGCACAGAAAATTGCTGTAGGTCACAACCAAGACGACAATGCCGAAACCGTTTTGCTTAACCTTTTCAGGGGAACCGGGCTTAAAGGCCTTGGCGGAATCCCACCGGTAAATGGCAAGATTATCCGCCCACTCATTGATGTAAGCCGTAAATCCATAGAAAAATACGCCGCTGATAGCGCACTGGCTTTTATCACAGACGAAACTAACGCCTCACTAGACTACAGCCGCAACTATATCCGCAATGAGATTATCCCCATGATATGTAAGCAATTTGGAGACGGTGTGCCTGCCACCATTGCCAGAAATGCCTCCTTGCTGATGGCTGAGGAAGAAGCCCTTGCCGCCGCTGCCTGGGATAAGCTTCATGTACTTAAACAAGAAAAAGAACACCAGACCCCTCAAACTAGTAGCGTAAACTTCCCAATAGACAAGCTTTTATCCTATCCCTTAGCCATTTCCCGCCGGATAATCCGCGAGGCAATAAGCCAACTGCGCGAAAATCTAGCCTTGGGAGATATCCAAGCCCTTCATATAGAATCTATACTAGACATAGCCAAGGGCCGTACCGGCCGGGAAATATCTCTTCCAGGTATCAAGGCCCGCCGGGAATACACTAATTTGGTATTGTGGAAAAATCACATGGCTAAAGCAAATTCAATGAGAAACAGCCCTGACCAGGCCAAAAATCCCGGACGCTCCAACGGGTTTCCGGCGACAGACAGGACTGATTTCGAATCAATTTGCCACAGACTGCTCCCCGACACTCCGGTATGTATACAGCTATGTTCTCAAGACCCTGTTACAATCACCTTAAGTTTTACTGGGCCCCAAAATCAAGGCCAAACGCACTGTACGCAAGCCTTCAATTATGATAAGGTTAATGGGTACATGGGAATACGAACCCGCCGCCCTGGGGATAAAATAAACTTGCCCGGCGGCACAAAAAAACTTCAAGATTATTTCACAGACACAAAAACCCCTCGCATCCAGCGAGAACAAGTTCTCCTGCTGGCAGATGGTAGCAACATACTGTGGATTATGGACAAGCATAACCGCACAAGTGTTGCGTATCAGCCAGAGGAAGGCCAAACTACGTGCTGGGTAACAGTGCAGAGAAAGGACTAATCATGTTAAAGACAGAAAAGATTATCCCCCTACTATCAGCAGAAGAAATCGAAACTCGTGTGTCAGAGCTGGCCGGCCAAATAAACAAAGACTACGCTGGCAAAAGCATCCTACTGCTGGGTACACTAAAAGGCGCCTACATTTTCATGGCGGATCTTTCCCGCAAGCTAACTGTCCCGACAGAGATAGACCACTTAAAAGTATCCAGCTACGGCGACTCTACATCTCCCATATCCCAAGTGGCCTTCGAGCAGCGCCCCACTACAAGCCTATCCGACAAGCATGTAATACTGGTGGAAGACATTGTGGATACCGGTCACACTTTAGCCTACTTGCGGCGCTACCTGGCTGAACAAAACCCCGCCAGCGTAAAGGTATGCACACTGCTGGACAAGCCCAGCCGCCGGGAGGCGGAGCTGCCGGAAAGTGAGTATATCGGCTTCCCCATCCCTGACAAGTTTGTGGTAGGGTATGGGCTGGACTACGCCCAGCGCTATCGCAACTTGCCGTATGTAGGTGAGTTGGTTTTCGAATAATTCCGCTTTTGATGATTTGGTCAAAAGCTTGAATCCCGCTTTTGATGATAATGACAAAAGCGATCCGCCCCATCTATGAACATGAGCAACAACAATCATAAAACATAATGCAAGGAGCATAAAAAGTGACAAAGCACAGACACACAAAAAACATCAGCATATTTTTCCTACTGGTAGTGATACTCTTGATGTTCAGTATGCTGCGTAACATAACCAACAACGGTGATGACGCAGAGCCATTCACCTACGCCCATCTGCTGCAAGCCTTGGAAGCCGGGGAGGTAGAAAGCGTGACCCTTACCCCATCCATGGAGGTAAGCAACGTAGGTGTGGCTGAGGTACAAATGCCAGACCTACGGGAGCCACACACCGTATCCATCCCCAATATCTCCGGCTTCGAGAAGTTCCTGCGGGAAATGTGGGAAACTCACCCAGACCTAGGCATTTACTTCAACCCACCGCGGCGGCCCAGTGTATGGATACAGGCACTGCCATTTGTGCTGGTATTTGGCGGCTCGCTGATAGTGTTGATGCTGGTGCTTAGGCATATGCAAGGCGGCGGAATGGGCGGCGGGCGTGGCCCAAGCTTTGGTCGCAGCCGTGCTAGAGTCAGCTTCCTTGATAAGCGAAAGGTGACCTTCGAGCAGGTAGCGGGAC
>Ga0123355_10000173_pt1 | contig 78945 bp, 58 predicted proteins | sample TergutEmb28metaG_3_FD_89872 | JGI IMG/M metagenome (GOLD analysis project Ga0123355, IMG submission 89872) | Embiratermes neotenicus P1 segment gut microbial communities from Petit-Saut dam, French Guiana - Emb289 P1 | ecosystem: Host-associated > Arthropoda: Insects > Digestive system > Gut ... | reverse complement strand
TGATGCCTCCGTTTCGAATATTTCTATTACTGTTTTGTCTGATGGATATGGCATTTCTGTCCCGTTGAAGCTTTTTAGTAGTTCTTCTTCCTCTTGTTCATCTATTATGGCTATGGTTGATAGTTTTTCGTGCAAAAAGCTACTCGATTCATCAACTATTTTATCCAACAGCAAATAATACCTGTTGATAAATTCCTGGACAAAATCATCATCAAGCACGCCTTTGCGGTAGTTAATACCGCCTATAATTTCTTCGCCAAATTTAATTAGCTCAAAATCCATTGCGGCTCTGCTAAAACCATTATCAATTTCATTAGAATTGATTTCGAGCCCTTCAATGGCAATCTCACTTTTCGGGGTTTCTTTATAATTGAACAATAATTGATAAATAAGGCTACCTTCTCGTTGTAAAAAGGCGTCTTTTTTTTCATAATTTCCTAGAAATATTTTGTAGGCATCTTTTATGAAATCAATGAAGGTTAACTCATTATCAATCATTGTTCTAACAGGGAGGATATCAACAAAGCATCCTACCATTGGCTGCACTTCTGCCATGTCGCGGCCTGCCGTGACAACCCCTGTTACAATATCTTTTTGCATTGAATATTTATGGATAAGTAATTGCAGAGCTGCAAAATAAATAATAAACACTGTTACTTTTTCGTTTTGGGCTATATGTTGAATTTTATTAACAACATCGGCGCCAATGCGAATATCTTGCCTTATTGAAATTTCATCAAAATGTGTTAAGCCTTGCTCCTCTTTCAAAATATCTAATGAAAAATCTGCGCCATCTAGCTGTTCGTTCCAATATTTTTTTGCTAGTTCTGCATTTAGGGATTCAACCTCTTTGTTGCGCTCCCACCATGCAAAATCTTTAAATTGGATGGGTAATGGTTGCTTGTTGCTTACTAAGTTGTAATGTTTATTGTAGCAATATTCAAGTGTTTCGCCCAAAACAACGCTAATGCTCATGCCATCGCCAACAAGATGATGCATAACTAGCACAACTGTCCAATCATCTGGCGCGGTGCAAGCAAGTGCCGCGCGGATGAGTGTATCTTTTTCTAAATCAAATGGTTTGCCCGCTAGGCGGTTCATCATTTCTTCAATGATTTCATCCCTATCACGCAATTCATGCGAAAAATCATGTAGCTCTGGCTCGAAAGACATATTTTCATCCAGCTCGGCATAAATTTCGCCGCCGTCTTGCTTAAAATGCATCTTCAAAATCTCATGCCTGCTAAATGTCTCTTTGAGCGCTTCAATAAACGAAGGAACATCGGCTTTGCCTTGTATCCTAGCAATGCCAATCATGTTGTAAATTGTCGCATCTGGGCTAATATTGTTTGCAATCCATATTTTTTCCTGTGCAAAAGTTAGAGGGTAGCGATTATTTTCCAATTTGATGGGTTTAATCTTGGGCCCTCCCTGAACCTGCTGAAGACGCTTTTCTCTTAGCAATTTTTCTAGCATTGCTTTTTTTTCTGGCGATAATTGGCTAAGTCTATCATCTATTGTGCTCATTGCTGTCCCCTTTTTGTTTGTAATGGAAATCACTGATTAACCATCCGTTCGCACATGCCACTTCTTACAGGGTTAATCAATACTTCCATTAGACTTCTTCCGAAATTCCCGTAGGGAGTTTCGGAAAAGTTACATTTTCAATCTTTTGCTTCTTCTGAAATTGCGCTTTTTGCAATTTCATAAGAACTCTATTGATTAAGCGTCATTGCCTTCCAACATCGTCGCCATTTCTTCTTCAGATATGCTCTCTAATTGCGCGAGCAGCATATCTAGTTCCTCGTCCGAGGTGTCTTCAATCAAATCTTCTATGGTGTTTAGCTCTAGCACAGTATCTAATTGGTCTGCGATTTTTTCAATTTGCTGCTTCAGGCTATGGCTGTTTAGCAGGTCTATAACCGTTAGGTTGGCGCCTAATCTTAGTTCAATTTTGTTTCTAAGCTCAGTTGCAACCATAGAATCAAGCCCTAGTTCTGTTAGGGTTTTTTCTAGCTCGATATCCTCTGTTTTCATATGCAGAACCCTAGCTACAAGGGTTATCATTTGCTCTTCTAACAATTGGATTCTTAGCTCTTTATCAGCTGCTATATATGCCTCGTGGAATTCTTTAAGAATTTCGGCATCTGATTTTAGCTCTGTTTCGCCATCTGCTAGGCCTTTTTCTAGCCACTCGTTTAGGTATGGTGTTCTGCTTTTGGCGCTGGCTTCTTTGAACACTTGCCAATTAGCTTCCAAAACAGATGTGTAGGGGATGTTCTGGTAGATTAGCCGCTCTAATACTTGCATCCCTCGTTCTTTGGTTATTGGCTCTAGGCCTCTGTTTCTAAAGAAGTTCATCATGTTTAATTCCAAGATCATGCCAGCTGCCCAAGGGCCCCAACCAATACTTAAACCTGCCAAACCTTTTTTCCTTCTATAGGTTATCAGGCCGTCCAAAAACGCGTTGGCGGCGGAATAATTTGCTTGCCCTGCAGATGTAATCAAAGCCCCAACAGAGGAGAATACCACAAAAAAGTCTAAGGGTTGCTCTCCAAAATATTGATGCAGCAACCAGTTTGACATTACTTTAGTCTCGTAAACTTCATCGAATACATCCTTGGGCATTTGCGAAATATACATGTCTTTTACAATCCCAAGTGAGCTGATAACTCCTCTTACTTGTTTTATCTTTTCGCTATTTTCTGCAAAGTATTGCTTAACGGCGTTAGTATCTGCAAAGTCTAATGCGTCTACTGTTACTGTTGCGCCTTTATTTTCAAGGCTTTGAACAAATTCGATTCGCTCTTTAACTTTATCGTCAAGGCCTGCGCTTTGCCATTCTGAACGATCTGGAAGGCTGACTCTGCCTAGCAGAATTAGTTTTTTCGCACCTTTTTCTACCAGCCAATGTGACACTAATTTGCCCAGCGCGCCAAAAGCACCGGTTACCATATAGCTGCCTTCTGCGTTCATGTGGACGGGTAATGGTTTGGTTAGGTTTGCAGTATTTTTAAGCCTCGCGCCGTATCGGTGGCCAGAGCGGTATGCGATTTGGTCTTCTTCGTCGCTGTATAGGGTTTGCATAGCCAGTTGATTTAGGCTTTGCGTTACTTCTTGTGGGTCTAGGTCAACAATGCCGCCCCATAGGCTGATGTATTCTTGGTTCCCAATTAACCTTGCTGGCCCCCAGATGGCATTTTGCATGATTTCAGGCTCTTCGCCGGGCAAAATTGCCTGTGCCCCTTTTGTGATAATCCATAGCTTAAGGATATCTTCGCTGGCGGCTACGGCTTTTAGCAAGCTCATAACCGAATAAACGCCAATATCTCCCGATTGCAAAACATTTTGGGCATCGATTTCGCTGTTTTTGGCCAAATCAAGATTCCAGAAATGGACAACTCCTTTGACTTGGGTATTTTCTTTTATGGTGTTATAAAGCGTTACCATGTCTTCGTCGCTGTTATGCCTTATTGTTGCTTTTTGTTGCTTGTTATCAATTGAAAAGTCATTGCCTAATGACACGTAGAAGCTTGACTCGCCCTGCTTGTTTAAAACATTTACATATTGCGCGGCTACGCCGCCTTCATCCCCTAGGATAAGCCAGCAGCCTGGTTCTGTTTCTTTTTCTACCGGCTCTATATTGTCGATTTCTGGCCATTCCAAGTTGTATAGCCAGGAATCCAACACTTTTAAGGGCATTAGTTGCTTAGTGTTTTCCAAAGTTTGTACTTTTAAGGCCTTGACTATTGCGATAAGCCCGCCGTCTTGGTTGTATAGGTATATATCATTTGTTGTGTAGGTATCTGTTCTTTCTACCCTTTTGCAATGTACCCACATTTCTTGCGTTAGTGGGTTGTGCAGCAAAAATTCATCCACGCCTACTGGTAGCCTGATATCAAACCCGACTTCGCTATCTGCGACGGCGGCTGCTGTGGCTGCAAATTCCAACGCGATTGTGCCTTGGAAGCAGGCATCTAAAATGCCTGGGTACATTTCATAGCTGTTTAATTGGTCTATTTGTGGCAATGCAAGCTTAGAAATTGCTTCGTCTTCGCAAATCCAAATATCTTCTATTGCTGCAAATGTATTCGTATAGCTAAAGCCCGCGCTTACAAATTTTTCGTACATGGTCACGCCGTCGAATCTGGTGGCATCCCCTGTTGTTTTTTCTTTTAATGATTCTAAATTTATGCGATTCTGGGTACCAAAATCCTGCATTTGTTTGAATTCTCCCCTAGAGACTACTTCTGGGTTATCTCCATTGGAAACATTGTAAATAGCAAATGTGGCATTTTGTTCGTCTAGGGTGATTTGTAGCTTTGTTATCTTGTTTGGCTTGATAAAAACAGCTTTGAGGAATTCTACATTGTTTAAGGTGAAGAAACCTTTTCCGTAATGCTGGTTGGCCATTTGCAGAGCCATTTCGATATAGCCTGCCGCCGGGAATAATGGCGTTCCGCCGATGCTATGCTCTTCTACAAATGGCACAAGCTCTTTTTTCAGCTCTACTTCCCATGTTGGCTGGGCTGTTAGCAGTTTTTTGCCAAGTAGAATACGGTCGTATTTGCCTAAGCGCCTTATTGCGGTGGATGATGATTCCATCCAGTAAACATCGCGCTGCCATGCATAATAAGGCAATTTAATATAATTGCCCGTTTCTGGGTACATGGCTGTTAAGTTTAGGATATCTTCTGTGTATAAACATGCCAGCGCATTGTAGAATGTTAATTGCTCGCCTTGCTTGCGGTTTAGGGAATTGATAAATGTTCCGTTTATTTTCCTTTCGGCGCACATTTCTTTTAAATAGAATGTTAATGCCGGGTGAGGGCCTATTTCTAGGAATTTTGTGTAACCGTCATCTAGGATTGTTGTTATTGCATCTGCAAAATAAACGGCATGGCGGACATTGTTCCATAGGTAGCTGCCGTCCACTGGTTCAGTAACGCATTTGCCAATTGTGGTTGAATAAAGCTTGGTTGTGGGCTGGTTGAATGTTATATCTGCAATACCTGCCATAAAATCATCTTTGATTTCTTCCATGTAGCGGCTGTGGAATGGTACTGTCACATCTAGCAGCTTGTTGAAGATACCTTGTTCTGTTAAATGTTCTCCAACTTTTGCCAACTCATCTTCTTCGCCGGCTATTGTTACGCCAGAAAAGCTGTTGATGGCAACGATATCTAGGCCTTCGTAGTTGGCGATAAGCTGCTCTGATTCTTCTTTGGACAGGCTTATGGCCATCATTTTGCCACGGCCTGTTAACCTTTGTTGCAGGCTGCTTCGGTTGTAGATCACTTTAATGGCGTCTTCAAAGCTAAAAACGCCAGCATTGTAAAATGCCGCTACTTCCCCTGCGCTGTGGCCTATGATAGCGTCTGCCTTAATCCCCTTAGATTCCCACAGCTTAATTAAACCGTATTGAAGGGCAAAGTTTGCTGGCTGGGCAAGTTTTGTTTGGCTCATTTCAGAGGCTTCTTCATCTGCATTCATTGCTTCAAGCAGGGACCATTTTGCATATTTAAAGAATTCTTTATCGCATTCTTTGATGGCATCCATGAAAATTGGTTCTGCAGCCATTAACTCGCGGCCCATTTTCCACCATTGCGGCCCCATGCCGGTGAAAACAAAAACTAGATCGTTGCTGTTGTCCTTGTTTCTGCCTTCTGCAACGCCTAGTGTAGGGTTTCCTTGGATATAATCTGCCAGGTTTTCTTTTAGCTGGGTGATATTTTTGGCCACAACCCCTAGGCGGTATGGGTGCTGGTCGCGCCTTTGGGACATGCTGTAGCCTAAATCATATAAATTCTTTACATCCTTTTGTGCCAAAAACGCATGGTATTTTTCTGCCATTGCTTTTAGCCCCGCTTCTGACCTTGCAGAAATGGGGAAAATGCGCGTTACATCATTTTTTTGTGAAGAAAACACTTGCGGCTCTGGCGCTTCAGACAAAACCGCATGAGCATTTGTGCCGCCAAAACCAAAGCTGTTTACTGCTGCCATTGCAAGGCCCTCATGCTTTGGGTAATCCATAAGCTCTTGCGGCACTTTTAGGTTTAGCTCTTCTAAATTTATTTTTGGGTTGATATTTTTTAAATGCAAATGGGGCGGGATTTTTTTATTTTTTAGCACCAAAGAAGTCTTGATTATGCCCGCAACACCAGCCACACTTTCTGTATGGCCTATATTTGTTTTAACCGAGGCAATGATACATGGTTTGTTTTTGTCGCGGCCTAGGCCGTATGTTTCACCAAGGGCATTTGCCTCTATTGGGTCGCCTACTGGCGTTCCTGTGCCGTGCATTTCTATATATTGCACTTCTTTTGGCTGGATACCGGCTTGGGCGCAGGCTTTTATGGTTGCTTGTTTTTGTGATTCTCCATTGGGTACAGTAATGCCGTTTGTCTGGCCGTCTTGGTTAACTGCGCTGCCTAGAATAAGTGAATAGATATGGTCATTGTCTGCAATTGCGTCTTTTAGTGGCTTTAGTATAACAACCGCGGCGCCCTCTCCCCTTACATAACCATTGGCGGATTCATCTAAGGTTTTACATGTTCCATCGGGAGACAAGAAGCCGCCGCGAGATTCTGCTATTGTATACTGGGGTGCAAAGTTTAATAAAACGCCGCCGGCTATGGCCATTGTGCATTCTTTATTTCTAATACTTTGGCATGCGGTGTGGATAGCAACAAGAGACCCAGAGCATGCCGTGTCTATAGCTATGCTTGGGCCTGTAAAGTCGTAAATATAAGAAAGCCTGTTGGCAACAAGTGTCATCATGCTGCCTGTGGCCGAATGTAAATCTATTTCATCAAGATGGTCCAAGTTAAATTGAACATGCTGATAGTCAAGAGTAAATGCGCCTATATAAACACCAGTATCTGAACCTACATAGTTTTTTGTTACTATACCGGCGTCTTCCATTGCTTCCCAGCTTACTTCCATCAAAACCCTTTGCTGAGGGTCTATAAATGCGGCTTCTCTGGGCGTAATGCCAAAAAATTGCGGGTCAAACTTATCAAAATTGTCGATAAACCCTCCCCTTTGGCTTACAGTTTTACCACTAAAGCTGCGGTCTTTATGGTAGTAGGTATGCCTATCCCAGCGGTCTTTTGGCACTTCTGTAATTGCATCCTTACCGTTTTTTAGCAAATCCCAAAATTGGTCTGCATCGTTAACATTTCCTGGAAAACGGCAGCCAATACCAACCACCGCAATAGCATCTTCCTTAAAGCTCTTGCCGTTAAAAATGATTTCTCCCATTGTAAAGAAACCTCCCCTTAATTCTAAGACAATATTATTCAATTGTTAAAACTTGAAGCCACGAATTTTATATTCCAATAAAAAACGCATATAAAGCGTCGGTATCTTAACATATCAGTAGAAAGATGTCTACTTTTACACGATTTATTTCGTGGTTGGCATATTAAATATTTTGTTTAAAACCGTCGGATGCTCTGCCTTCGACAGCGCAAAAAACTTTTTAGAAAAAAGTTCTATAAAAAAGTTTAATTTTTTATAAGAAATGGCGAAATTGCGGGGTTTTCAGTTTACATTTTCCATGAAAAAGTGGTTTTTTGCCAAAAAAATGGTACCATACGGTACCATTTTCTCTAATTTATGGTACCGTATGGTACCATTTTTTATTCAAAATATAGAATTTTTGTTATATTTCTACCAAAAAGTGACTTTGCAGCCTTTGTTTTCATATAGAGGAGTTCTTCTGAAATCACAAAAAAAGCAATTTCAGAAGAAGCAAAAGACTGACCTAGTGAAATAATTCGAAATCGGTCTCGCCTGTCGCGTCAAAAACGCCTAGGCGAGGCTGTTTCTCATTTATTTTACTAATCTTCATATTCTTCTGCCACTAGCCCGTCCAGCACGGCAATCTCCACTATTTGGCTGCTTATATACCCGGCTTCACCGCCGGTGGTTTGTACATATAGCCAATATAACCCCTGTACTTGCCCATCTGCTGCATACCTGTTCATGTACAGCAGCAGTTCGTCATCCCACAGGATTTCAATTATCGTATTATCCACAATGCCCGGGCCGTTGCGCAGGCGTGCCCCTTGGCGGCCTTGCTCTGTTAAGGCCAGCACAATTTGGCTGCCGGTGTCCCAGTTAACCGGGCTGAGGAAGCCAGATTGATATATCTGCGCAGGCGGTGGAGTTTCCACTACTGTGGGGAAGGTTTCTTCATAAATGTGGGTAGGTTCTGGCGCGGATGTTGGCTCTGCCACATCTGCCACCATGGCTGGGGCAGCGTATTCTTGGTGCATGCCAAAGCCACCAGCCCAAAGTGTTCCTGTTATGCCGCAGATTAAAATAAGGCTACGGCTGGCACGGCGCACTTTGCCGCGGTGCAAGATACCGCTATAAGTGGTGTAGGCCATTTTTTGGCGGTTTACCTTGATTTTATCGCAAAGCCGCAAGTACAGCGGGCTGGGCTTGTCTTTAGAATGATAGCGAATGTACAACCATTCTTGCAATGTTTCCACAAAAAGATAATTCCACGCCCGCAGCGCCAGCTTTGTGTACAAAATAATAACCAGCGGCGCAAATACATATTTAAAAACCTGCCCCAACACAAAAACCACCAGCCATAATATAAAAACGACAAGCAGCGTGCGTACAATAAAATTTATATGCAAAAACTCGCTGAACAGTTCGGCATACAGCTCCCCTGCCCTATCGAAACTATTTGTGATTATGGTCATGGTTTATCCTTTCGGCCATTTGCGCGGCTCGGTACTCGTTTATGCGTTTAATATTTGACAAAGTCCTGTGTTTTACCTCTGGGCTAATAATATAACTTCCCAGCAAATATCGCAAGTCTGGCATGTGGCGAGAGGCTGCAACGGCTTTCAAAATACCAAGCATTACGAATATTTCCGGGTTTCGCTGGGTTTTGCCCTGCTTAATAAAACTTTGCGGGATTGTAGCTAACTGGGTAGCAGATAGGCCGTCTAGCATATTATCCACCCATTGCGCCTTGGCCTGGGCAAAGCGATGGCAACGGTCAAGCTCTGGGAATCGCGCCTGCCAGAAACTGATTTCTTGAAAAAAATTGCCATGGCTTAGGTTTCGGAGTTTTTCTGCGGGGTGGACATTATTCTCGCGGAATATGCATTTTTGCACCGCCATTGCGGCCTGAATATCGCAACAGCGACACGCAAGGGTATTTTCAGCAATGGCAGGCACATCATATTCCATCACCACATCTGCAAGGATACCAAGCGAAGGCAATGCCCTTATCACATCTTCCCCCTCTGCACTCTCTGCCAAAAAAACCAGCCCAATCCCCTTCTTGTTCACCATTTCAACAGTATGGGTGCAAACACCCAATTTATGCGCCATCACCACTGGCAAATGCCGATAAACCGCCACCAGCAACCCCACAGGGTTATCTGTAGCTACATAAACCTTCCCTCCGCTGCACACAGCCCTCCAAATTTCCTCAAAATTCCCAGGATAATACGGCGTAATCTTCCCGCCATGCTGGGGCAAACTCTCTAGCGAGTCCATTCTTGTGCCCTTCGCAATATCATATTCAGTCAAAAACTCCAGCCTGGCTAAAACCTCTGCCATATTCCCCAAAACTTTCGTCGCCACCTCAGGCGGCAAAATATAATTATGTACAAAAAACGCTGCCCGCAGGCCAGTGAAATCCTTCTCCCGGTAAACGGCTTGGCCAATAAGCATCCTGCCACAGGGGTAATTTACTACGGTAACAGCCGGGGGGTGCGCAGCCGCTGGGGCTGTTGGGTACATGCAATACGGATGCACATTCCTCTTGATAAAATCAAGCTCCAGCCCCGCAGACGCGGCCACTGTGTCGTAGCCTTCATTTTGCCGAAACAGCCCCCGGCGTTCTCTCGTGTATATATGTTGCTCAATCTTCATGCCCATCTATATACCCCAGCTGGTACAGTAGCCAGAGAAACGGCTCGTCAACCCGCAATGGCGCAAAAGACGCCACTCGGCTACCCTCTGGCTTAGACCCTAGTGCAGACACCGCAAAAAAACCAAGCCTTGCAAAACGGCGTTTTAGCGCGTTGCGGAAGTTTGGGTCTGCGGCAGATATAAAATCGTCCACATCTATATCAATATCGTCAAAGGCTGATAAGTTAAAGCTTTCCTGGTGGTTAAAATGCTCAAATATGGGGCTGTTTGGGGAAATATACTCGCCATCATGCCGCAGCGCCCCCAGCAAATCCGACTTGGTTATAACCACTGCCGTGGGTATCTGAGAAACCCCGCCACCCTGCTTATAGATATAATCCTCCACCAGCCCGCTTAGCACATCTGCCGGTTCGTCGTAGAATCCTTCATCCTTGAGGCCGTTTTTCAGCAGAATCTTGCCCCCTATGGAGCTAAACTGCGTAGGGTCTACAAGAAAGAGAATCCCCGAAGAATTGCGGATATTTGCCGCATAAATGTCTACATACGCAGGGTCAACCATGCCCTCGCCAGCCATATCAAAGAAAGCAATGCTAATCTCCGGCTTCCTGTCGTCTGCGAAAGAGAATGTAAATATAAATGGCTCTTGCTGTTTCTCCTTTTGGGTAGAATCCAACAAAATTCCGTCATTTATAAGTGGGCCTTCATATTCCAGCTTAAACTTTTTACCCATTTCGTTGCTTATTGGGGTGCAAAATATAGGGAAATTGCGCGGCGTGATGGTTTTTAATGTATGCACCAGGGCCGTCAAGTATACAGACTTACCCGCCTGCGTGCCGCCCACCACAGATATTATTGTGCTAGGGGCATAACCTGCGCTTTGCTGGATATCATTATGGCAGAAGGGGCATATACGGCGGGTGGTGATGTTGCTGTAATCATCCTTTAGCGTGGAAAGCACGCCACGGTGGTAACCCTTAGCGGCTTCTGGGAAGCTATCTGGGTCTAGGAATGGTGGCAGTATACCTGCGGTGTCCATATGAAAGCGAGCGCGGTAATCATCCAACACATGGTCATAATCTGCCCGGTAGCCTTCTGCATCTATGGCCTCGAAGGCGCGAAAAAGCACCCTGTCGTGAGTGAAATTGCGGAAGCAGTATAGGCATACTATTTCGTGGGTTTTGTCTGCCCGCTGCTTTTCTATTTCTGCCTTTTTGCGTTTAAAAAGTCCCATTTTGTTGTCCTTCCAGTTTGTATAGGTTTTCGCCATCCCCCAGGAATAATCTTATGTATTCGTCTAGATTTGTACGGATGATGCGGGTGGTGGGCTGGCGAATGGCCTCTAGGGGGTATTTTATGCCGTCTGTTATGCTGGCAGGCGGGTGATTATTTTTTACGTAAAAAACTGTGGCGGCGGGGATATAACCCTCTGGGTGGATGGTCAGCTTATGCTGCTTATATTGGTCTATTTTTTCTTCTAGGGTAAAACGGATTATGCTTTGGTTTATATGCTGGACATGAGCGGCCTGGCCGGTGGGGCGGTAGCTTCCTGCATCGTGACAAGATGGGAAAATATAATAATTGGTAGTGCCCGGGGGGCTGTCTAGCACAGCCCCCCCGAACATTTTGTATTCTTGTAGTGTAAAAAGCTTGGCCTGGGTGAAATCATTGGCTGTAGCGATGTGAACCTGGGTAACACCCGCTGGCCAGTTGAAAATGAGGCGTATTTTATTACCGCTTTGCTGCAATGTAAGGTTTGTTATAGATTGCAATGAATCACCCCTGTTTAATCGTCGTCCACAAGTTTGCCTTTTCTGTTTAGGAAGATGAAGAGAGCCATGACTACTGCAGCGTTTATGCCGATTACAATAAGGTTGCCTGTTATGCCTTCGCCAAGTTCGCCTATGGCTATGCGTATTTGCTGGGTGAAGGTGAAGCTTAAAATTTCGGCAACATTTTCATTTACATCTGCCAACATTGGCCCCATGCCCAAAAGCATGGCTAATGGCATAGTAACCACAGGATATTTCGATAGCCCCATAGTTACGCCAAAAAGCACAGACACCATGGCGCCCAATGTTGCAACGCCCCCAACAACAAGCATATCCAAGCCAAAATACCCGCCTGCGATTGTGTATATGAGAATCACGCCAGTGGAGAACAACATCATTGCAGCAAATGTTCCTATCAAATACTGCCAAGGGGTTACCCCTGCCATGCTCATAAACCTGAGGTTCTTTGTGGTTTTATCTTCGCCAACAAGGGCAGATGTAGATGCAACAATACCCATGCCCACAAACATTACCATATACATACCGGCCATAGATATATCCGGCAGGCTAAATCTTGATTCTTCACAATACTGACAAATATATTCCGGAACACATGCACCTGTTTCACATGAATGATCCGTTGCTAAAAATGAAAATATCAGCATAAATACTAAAAACAATCCCCCGTAAAACAGTAACACCGGGGCGCGCAGGTTGCTTATAAACTGCTTGTAAAATATCGCTTTTATATTTTTCATAGTTCCACCCCCGTAAGCTTCAAGAATACCGCTTCAAGATCTGGAACGGTTCGCATTGAATTATGTTCGGTACATAGATCCTCTGGTGCGCCCTGGGCTACTATTTTGCCGCCGTTTAGCAGGGCTACACGGTCGCATAGCTTTAGGGCCTCGTCCATGTTGTGGGTGGTTAAGAAAATGGTTGTGCCTTCGTCACTTAGTTTTTGCAGCAGTTTACATATACCGCGGGCTGTGCCTGGGTCTAGGGCGCTGGTTGGTTCGTCCAGTATTAGCAGTTTTGGCTTGTACAGGATTGCGCGGGCCAGGGATAGGCGCTGCTGCATGCCTCTGGATAGTGTGCTGGCGGTTTTTTTTGCAGATTCTTCTAGGCCTACGCTTTGTAGGGTTTCCATCACGCGAGTTTTTGGCAGGTCGTATATTTTGGCGTATAAGCTTAGGTTTTCTATGCAATTAAGATGCGGGTACACACCGCCCACGTCAAACATCAGCCCTACTTCTTGGGGTGTTGCATCTACAATCGCCTCACCAGAATCTTGGGCTATCTGCTTTGTTAGGATATTTATTATGGTGGTTTTGCCTGCGCCGGATGGCCCAAGCAGGGCAAAAATCTCTTGGCTGGCTACTTCAAACGATACATCGGAAAGCACGGTTTGCTCCCCGAAGCGTTTTTCTAGGTTCTTTAATTTAATCATATTTTCCCTTCATTCATACTTTATTTTTGTGTTGGCAAAATTATTACAAAAGCTCTACCCCGGCGGCTCTCATGCCTGCTAGGGTTTCGTCATCCCATACCCCGGCCTGCACTTCGCCTATATGTGCTTTTTGCAGCAGCAGCATGGAAAGCCGGGACTGGCCTATGCCACCGCCTATTGTAAGAGGCAGGCTGCCGCTTAGCAACATCTTGTGGTAACTTAGCCCCCGCCGGTAATCGCAGCCGGATATGGATAGCTGATTATCCAGCACCTGTGGCGTGACGCGTATTGCCATGGACGAAAGCTCTATAGCCTCGCCCAAGACATCATTCCAAAACAGGATATCACCGTTTAGCGTCCAATCATCGTAGTCTGGGGCGCGGTGGCCATGGGGCTGGCCAGATTTTAACGCATGGCCTATTTGCATTAGAAAAACTGTGCCATATTCCTTTGTCATTGCGTATTCCCGCTGGCGGTCGTCCATTGCCGGGTACATTTCTTCCAGCTCTTGGGCGGTGATGTATTTTACTTGTGGGTTAAGTTTCACATCAATGGCCGGGAATTGGCTTTTAATTTTTTCTGCCGTGATGCATATCGCGTTTATTATTGCGTTTACCGTTTGCTTTAGGTAGGCCTCGCTACGGGAGTTTTGGTCTATTACTTTCTCCCAATCCCATTGGTCTACATAAACGGAATGGATATTGTCTATTTCGTCATCCCGGCGGATGGCGTTCATATCTGTATAAATGCCCTCCCCCACCGGGAAGCCATATCTATACAACGCCAGCCGCTTCCACTTAGCCAGAGATTGTACTATTTGCGCCTCGCGCCCAGTTTCTTTAATGTCAAAACCTACAGGGCGCTGGATGCCGTCTAGGTCGTCATTTAGCCCGCTGCCAGCCTCTACAAAAAGCGGCGCAGACACGCGCTTTAAGTTTAACGCCTGGGAAAGATTATCCTCAAATATGCGCTTTAGCTGGCCTATGGCGGTTTGGGTTTCGTACAGGTTTAGTTTAGATTTATAACCTGGTGGGATTATCAGTTTGCTCATGATTCAATCCTTCTGCAAAAATTGACTTCTTTATAGCGTCACACTTTTTGTGGTTTCAAAAGAAGCTTAAAGATTTGAAATTTTTTGAGAAAATTCAGTTGGTCGGATTTTCCGACCAACTGAATTTTTATCCTATGGCTAGAACATCATCTGCCCCATGGTGCGCGGGTACGGCGAAACATCCCGGATGTTTTTCATACCTGTAAGGTACATAAGCAGCCTTTCAAAACCTAGGCCAAAGCCTGCATGTTTTACCCCGCCAAAGCGGCGTAAATCCAAGTACCAGTCGTAATCTTCTGGCAGTAGGCCAAATTTCTTTATGCTGTCTTCCAGCACATCCACCCGCTCTTCACGCTGGCTGCCGCCTATTAGCTCCCCTACTCCGGGTACTAGCAGGTCTGCCGCGGCTACGGTTTTGCCATCGTCGTTTACGCGCATGTAAAAAGCTTTAATATCCCGGGGATAATCGGTTAAAAACAGCGGGCCGTTAAACACCTTTTCGCATAGGTAGCGCTCATGCTCGGTTTGCAGGTCTATGCCCCATTTCACCGGGAATTCAAATTTCACATCTGCCTTTTGCAGCATTTCTACGGCTTCTGTGTAACTTAAGCGGCCAAAATTTGTGCCGGCTAGTTTTTTAAGCCTGTCCTGTAGGCCGTTTTCTATCCATTGGTCGAAGAATTCCATTTCTTCCGGGGCATGTTCCAGCACGTAGTTAATCACGAATTTTAACATGGCCTCGGCGGTTTCCAGGTAATTATCCAGGTCTGCAAAGGCCATTTCTGGCTCTAGCATCCAAAACTCTGCCGCATGTGTAGTGGTGTTAGAATGCTCTGCCCTAAAAGTTGGCCCAAAGGTATACACATCCCTAAAAGCCAGGCAAAACGGCTCTACCGCCAGCTGACCGCTAACCGTTAGGCTGGCCTCTTTGCCAAAAAAATCTTGAGTAAAATCCGTAGCCCCATCGGCCGTAGGTATTTTTTCCAGCGGTAGCGTAGTCACCCTAAACATTTCCCCTGCGCCCTCGCAATCGCTGCCAGTTAACACTGGCGTGTGCACATATACGAAGTTGCGCTGCTGGAAAAATTCATGCAATGCATGGGAAGCCAACGACCTTACCCGAAACACCGCTGCATAAGTGTTTGTACGAGGCCGCAAATGCGGGATAGTACGCAAAAATTCGAAGCCATGGCGTTTCTTTTGCAGCGGGTAGTTGCTGGGGCAAGAGCCCTCTAGCAAAACCATTGCGGCCTGTATTTCAAAGGGCTGTTTCGCCCCGGGGCTTTCCACCACTTGCCCCTTTACGGTAACGCAAGCGCCCACGGCAAGTTTTGCCGCGTTGTCGAAATCAAGCCCTTCGCTACCCGCAAAAGTTTCCGCATCTATAACAATTTGTACAGAGCGAAAAAAACTGCCGTCATTTAGCTCTATAAAGGCTAAATTCTTGTTGCTGCGGCAGGTGCGAACCCAACCGCCCACAAGTATATCTTTCCCTAAGAAACTGCCCGTGTTCCTGTACAAATCTTTAAATTTTGTGTACATGCAAATTTTCCTTTCTAAAATTTGTCGCAGCCGGTTTTTGTATCAAAAGGCTTGCGTTTTTTCTTCCATCCAAGTATATTAGTCACAAACTTAGAATAAGTCAAATTATGTAGATGAATGCATACAAAATATTTTCCTGGAGGAGATGCCCATGCCCGGCGATAGGGATAACCGATACGGCAAAGGCTCTGGACGCCACCGCGATTACAGCGAACCCACAAACGAAGAATACTACGACGAAGAAGATTACGATGAATACGACCAAACGCCCGAACAAGATGAAGGCGAGTTTTATGATGCAGATTACGATGATTATTACAACGAAGCAGAAGAGCAAGATGAACCAGACGCCATAGAACAATACACCGGCAGAAGGCCAGATGTATACCAAAGGCAACCCCAGCGTGAAGCCCAAACCCGCCCAGCCCAAAGCTACCGGGAAAGGGAGGCTCGCCCTACCCAAAACTACCGGGAAAGAGCAGCCGACAGAACCCCACAGCGCAGAGAACCCGCCCGCGACCCTCGCCGTAGTCAGCCTCCGGCCAGGCCAAGGCATCAGCGCAGCTACCCACCACGAAGGGTAAAAGAAAAACAGCCATTGGACCTTAATAATGTTATCAAGCTGTTTTATTTGATTATATTGCTTATTGTTGTTGCAGGCGTTGGTATTGGCGGCATTTTTTTGGCAAGACAATTTATAGACAGCGACACCAATATTTTTGACAATATCCAAGGCCCAAGCAGCCCCGGCCAAGGCCAACAGGGGCAACAAGGCCAACAGGGTGCGCAAGGCGCACCGGGCACACCAAATGTACCCAGCAACAATAACAACGACAACAACAACGATGCCCCCCATGGCGTATGGGTTCCCCCAGTTATCAATACGATAGACGCCATGGTGCTAAGCACAACCTCAACAGACCCACGAGGCATCACTGTGCTAGATTTATCTGAAACGCCACGAAACCGGACATTCACTCTACCAGAAGATGCAGAAATTGTGACCCGCGCCGGCCAGCCCCTACCCTTTAGCCAAGTAAGGACAGGACAAATAGTGCGGATAAGATACGATGAAAACAACAACGAAATAGAAAGAATGCAAGAAAGCACCACCGCGCGTGAGCTACGCGCCCGCACCAACGTAGATGTAGACCCCGTAGCGCGCACCGCAACAGTGGGCAACGAGGTGCTCAATTTTGATGCTCTAACCCTGGTGCTGCGCCAAGACGGGCAAACCGGCGCAATGACCAACATCACTCCCATGGACACTATTACGCTGAATGTGTTGAACACAGATATATGGTTCGTGCAGATAGAGCTATCCCACGGGCTTATGCAGTTTGTAGCCACTGAAGGCATAACCAACCCGCGCATCTACGTGGGCAACCGCTCTTACACCAGCTTTAGCGAGCTACTAGAGCCATTCCCCATGCCAGAAGGCAGCCATACCATAATAATAAGCGGCGATAATATCGAGACATTTACCCATATAGTAAACATTGCCCAGGGCGAAACCTATGTACTAGACCTTAGCGAGGCGGAAATAGAGCTACGCATTGCCATACTAAACATGGCCGTAACCCCAGCCAACGCCACCGTTACAATAAACGGCGAAGCCGTGGACTTTAACGAACCTATACAAGTAGAATTCGGCGAAAACACCATCCGTGCAGAAGCCCCAGGCTTTATCACCCACGAGCAAACTCTCACAATAACACAGCCAACCACCGCCCATACAATCAACCTAGAGGCAGATGTTCCTCTGGCTTATTTAACTGTATTTACCCAGCCAGAAAATGCCCGCATCTACGTAGACGGCGAGTTTGTTGGAGTATCTGTGGTAACGGTTCAAGTCCAAGCAGGTACAAGAACCGTGGTGGCACGCATCCCAGGTTTTGTAGACACCACGCAAGTGCGTTACCTGGCAGCAGAGCAGGATAATATGATGAACTTGATGCTTGTTCCGCTAGGCTAAGCCATATGGACTTTAACATCCCCCAAGAGCTTAAAAAGCTACCGCATTTGCCCGGCGTATACATCATGAAAGACGAAAGCGACCAGATTATATACGTGGGCAAAGCCGTGGACATAAACAGCCGCGTAAAAAATTATTTCTCCGCATCGGTGAAAGACCCTAAAACCCGGCGGCTCTCCCAAAGTATCCATCATTTCGAGTATGTAGTAACAGACAGCGAAAACGAAGCTTTTATCCTAGAAAACACCCTAATAAAACTGCATCGCCCCAAATTTAACATCCGCCTAAAAGACGATAAAGCCTACCCCTATATAAAAATCACAAGGGAGACTATGCCGCGTATAATGTATAGTCACCGTCGCATGCGGGATAAGGCCAAGTATTATGGGCCGTTTATCTCACGCAGCAGGGTTCGCGAGCTGTTGGAGCTAATACACAAGCTTTGGCCGCTGCGTAAATGCAGCAAAATTTTCCCAAGGGATTTTGGCAAGGCTCGCCCCTGCCTCAACCATCATATAGGCCAATGCGCCGCACCCTGCGCGCGCCTGTTAAACGAAGAAGGCTACAACGCCTACCTGGCAGAGGCCGAAAGATTTATCCAAGGCAAAACCGACGGAATAATGGCAAGATTATCAAAAGAGATGGCCGCCGCCGCAGAAAGCCTGGAATTCGAGAAAGCTGCAGATTTACGAGACACAATATCCGCCCTAGAAATGCTTACAGAAAAGCAAAAGGTAGAAACCGGCGGCGATGACCGAGACATCATAGCCATGGCAAAAAAAGACGACGAAGCCCTGATGCAAATATTCTTCCTGCGGGATGGCAAGTTATCTGGCCGGGAACATTACATCATGGGCATAGACCAAAGCACCAAAGACGGCGATATAATGGCAGCCTTTATCAAACAATTCTACAGCGAGGCGGCCTTTATACCAAAGGAGCTATCCTTAATCTGCAAGCCTGCAGAGCAGGATTCCATCACAGCATGGCTAAGTGGCCTGGCAGGCCGTCAAGTAGCCATGACAACTCCCCAAAAAGGGGAAAAATTCAAAATGGTAAAGCTAGCCCAAACCAATGCAGCATTAACATTATCACAGTTTGGCGGGCATATAAAAAAAGAAGCCCAGCGCAACGCCACCGCCCTTAGCGAAATAATAAAAGCCATAGGCGCATGGGAAAATGGCAAAAAACACCACGCCGAAGCGAAGCAACTAGCCACCCAGCCAGCCAGCGAAACTCACGAGAGGGTTTGGGGTGGGACCCCGTTTAGGATAGAATCCTACGATATTTCCAACATCCAAGGCTACGAATCTGTAGGCTCGATGATAGTGTTTGAAGACGGCAAATCCAAGAACAGCGATTACAGAAAATTCCGCCTGCGAGCCGTAATAGGCCCAGACGACTACGCCGGCATGGAAGAAATAATCACCAGGCGGCTAAGGCGCCACGGCAACGCGACTGAAGGGGATTCATTCTCTAAGCTGCCAGATGTGATCTTTGTAGACGGGGGCAAGGGGCAGATAACTGCGGCAAAAAAGGCTCTAGCTTCCCTGGGGCTGGCCATTCCGGTATGCGGCATGGTAAAAGACGACCGCCACCGCACCCGGGCATTGCTGTACGAAGGCAAAGAATTAACACTACTGCGCACAGGCGAAGGCTTTAAGCTAGTCACGCGCATCCAAGACGAGGTGCATCGCTTCGCCCTAGAATATCACCATAAACTGCGGCAAGACAGCCAAGTGCGCTCTATATTAGACGACATCCCTGGCATAGGCAAAACCAGGCGGCGCGAACTTTTGAAGCATTTCAAAAACATGGAAGCCATAGCCGGCGCCACCATAGACGAACTAGAATCTGCACCATCCATGAACAAAAAAACTGCCAAGACAGTGTACGATTTTTTCGCAAATGCAAAAGGAGGAAGCAATGATTAACCCCATCCTAGAGCAAGAATGTGTATACTCCGCGGACAAAGACGGCACTTTTCATGTGGCATGTATTTTTATGGATGACATGGATATTGTAATAAAAACCAACAAAGAAATGAGCATAACCGAGGTACAACAAGTGCTAAATGGCTTCGAGAAAGATTTGCTTGGCCGCGTTAACATCCCATTAGCAAACCACCAGGTAAAACTTAATATGAACGGCAAAATGCATAATGTCGCCTTCGACGGCAATCATACGGTTAAAGGATTTGAAGCAATATGACATCAACTGCTACATCTTCAGGAGCGTTCAACAGCCCGGGAACAGGCTACACAGTGCCGCTAACCAATGTTATGTCTGAGTTTAATCTGGTTAATCTTACACCATCTATTAACATAGACAACAAGGTGCTAAACCAAGCAAACATCAACCGCCCAGCCCTACAGCTTGCGGGGTTTTTCGATTATTTTGATGCTTCGCGCCTACAGGTTATTGGCATGGTGGAACATACTTATTTAGAGAAGCTAGAGGAAAGCTTCCGGCGGGAGAATTTGCGTAAAATTTTCAGGCTAAATATCCCGGCCATGGTGGTATGCCGCAACCTGGCAATATTCCCAGAAATGCTGGAGTATGCTAACAAATACGATGTACTCATACTGCAATCTGACGATAACACCACGGATTTTATCAGCGAGATTATCCGCTGGATGAAGGTGCAGCTTGCGCCGCGCATTACCATGCATGGTTGCTTGCTGGATATTTACGGCGTGGGCACACTTATTATCGGCGAAAGCGGCGTAGGCAAAAGCGAAACCGCCCTGGAGCTTATTAAGCGCGGCCATAGATTTATCGCAGACGACGCAGTGGAAGTGCGCCGGGTTTCGTCAGAGACGCTAATTGGCTCTTGCCCGGAAACTATCCGATATTTTTTAGAGCTGCGTGGTATTGGGATCATCGATATTATGCAGATGTTTGGGGTGCAGTCTATAAAGCAAACCCAGGCCATAGACCTTATTATAAACTTGGAACTTTGGGACTCTACCAGAACATATGACAGATTGGGGCAAACGGAGGAATTTACAGACCTTTTGGGCAATCAGGTTTGCTCGCATTCTATTCCCATTCGCCCTGGGCGTAGCTTGGCAATTTTATGTGAATCTGCCGCCATAAACCACCGCCAAAAAAGAATGGGCTACAACGCCGCAGACGCATTAACAGAGCGGGTTATGCAAAATATAAACGGAGGGTTACAACGAAATGACTCCTTTTGAGGTCATTAGGCCATTATTACAGGACGCGATTCAAAATGAGCCAATGAAAAAGCATACCTCCTTTAAAATAGGCGGCCCAGCAGAAGTGCTGGCGCGCCCAAAAAACACTGAAGAATTCATTGCCGTTTGGCAAACAAGCAAGCAGCTTGACATCCCGCTAACTATCTTGGGCGACGGCACGAATGTGCTAGCGCCTGATGAAGGCATAAAAGGCATAGTTATGCTAACCAACAAAATGACCGCCCTAGAAACCCGCGAAAACGGCGAAATTTACGCCGCAACTGGAGTGCGCCTAGCCAAACTGGCAGAGGCAGCCTGCCAGGCCAGCCTAGCAGGCCTAGAATTTGCATCTGGCATACCGGGCACAGTGGGTGGCGCAGTTTTTATGAATGCCGGAGCCTACGGCGGTGAGATAAAGGATTTTTGCATATCTGTAGATTTACTTGGGGAAGATGGCGCAGCAAATGTACCTGCAAGCCAAATGGGTTTTGGCTACCGCAGCAGTAATGTACAAAACAGTGGGCAACTTATACTTGGCGCAACTTTTAAACTATCTTCCGGCAAGCAAAATGATATCCGTGCTTTAATGACCGATTTAAACAACCGCCGCAAAATATCCCAGCCGCTGGATTTTCCTAGTGCGGGCAGCACTTTCAAGCGCCCGGAAGGCTATTATGCAGGCAAACTAATACAGGATAGCGGGCTAAAGGGATACACTATAGGCGGTGCACAGGTTTCTGAAAAACATGCCGGGTTTGTGGTGAATAAAGGCAACGCCACTGCCCATGATGTGCTGGAGCTGATAGCATCTGTGCGGAATATTGTCCATGAGAATCACGGAGTATGGCTAGAGCCAGAAATTAGGATACTTTAGAAAGCGGAGCGCCAAGGATGAACGAAGCGTAGCATAAAATATATTCGGCGATAAACTTTGAAAAATAATCCCTTATGGGCCTTACGCCCATGACGATTATAGCGAAAGCCCTGCCTGCTTCTTTATTGCAAAAAAAGAAGTGGAAATGTGGCCGGCAAAGCTTCTGACGGTTTTATCAAATAAAAAGGAGGCTATCATGAATATTGTTGTTGTCACGGGCATGAGTGGTGCTGGCAAGACTACGGCTTTGAAGATATTTGAGGATGCTGGCTTCCATTGTGTGGACAATTTGCCGCCGCTTTTTATGGGGCAGTTTGCGGAATTTATTATGAAGGGCGATACCGGGATTACCCAAGTAGCATTGGGGATTGATATACGCGGCGGTAAAATGTTTGATGATTTTTCTGCAGGACTGTTGGAGCTGGAAAAAATTGGCGTAGAGTATTCGATTTTGTTTTTAGATTCGTCCAATGAAATTTTGATGAATAGGTACAAAGAGACAAGGCATTTGCACCCGCTGGCTAAGAATGATTTAGTTAGCGTGGGTATTGCCAAGGAACGGGCATTGCTGGAGGATGTTAAGGAGAAGGCCACCCATATAATTGATACTACTTATATCTTGCCACGGATGCTGAAAAAGAAGATTTTGGAAACTTTTACAAACCAACAAAACACAGGCAGGCTGCTGGTTAATGTGATGTCTTTTGGGTTTAAATATGGGCTGCCCAGCGAAGCAGATTTGGTTTTTGATGTACGGTTTTTGCCCAATCCTTTTTATGACCCGCTGCTAAAGCCGCTGTCTGGGCTGGATGCGCCTGTGCGGGAATATGTGATGAGCCACGATGTTAGTGTGCGCTTTCTGGAGAGCTTATTTGGTATGCTCAACTTCCTTATTCCGCATTATATAAGTGAGGGCAAAAGCCAGCTTATCGTGTGCATTGGCTGCACGGGCGGGCGGCATAGGTCTGTTGCCCTGGCAGACGAACTGGCAGAATCACTGGCCATTCAAGAGCATAAGGTGTCTGTTTACCATCGTGATTTCACAAACGACCAATATAGGAAGTGACAATGTGACCTTTTTGCAAAAAGTGCGCGACGAGCTGGCCAAAAACACCAGCAAACAAGACCGTAAGCGCGATTATGTGAAAAAACTTTTCTTAAAAAGCGGCCTGCTGTCCAACCCTGAAAAAACCTATCATCTAGAGTTTACCCTGGAAGAAACAGACGCGGCAAAGCTTACAAAAATCTTGCAAGGCTACAGCCTTTCACCCAAAACAACCACCAGAAATGGCCAAGCCGTAGTGTATCTAAAAGGCTCGGATGGCATTGCAGATGTACTTACCTTAATGGGCGCGCACAAAAGCACCCTAAATTTTGAGGAAATTAGGCTAAAAAAAGCTATTGGCAACGATGTTAACCGCAAGGTAAATTTTGAAACCGCCAACCTTAACAAAACCGTTGGTGCAGCGGTGGAACAAATCAATGCCATTGAATATATTCAGGCAACAAAGGGGATGGAGTTTTTAAGCCCGCCCCTAGAAGAAGTGGCAAGGCTAAGGCTGGCCAACGACGAGCTAACCCTTACAGAAATTGGCAATATGCTTGAAACGCCCATAAGCAAATCTGGCGTAAACCATCGCCTAAGAAAAATCTGCAAAATTGCAGAAAGCATAAAGGAGCATGAAAATGATCGAGAAATGTATTGAGGTAAACTCGTTCTTCGAGCCAAAACTAGCGGCCCAGCTGGTGCAAAAGGCAAGCCAATTTAAAAGCCATATATCCATTGTAGCAGACGAAAAAACCGCCAACGCCAAAAGTATAATGGGCATAATCTCCCTAAACATGCAAGGTGGCAACATTATAAAGCTAATAGTAGAAGGCGAAGACGCCCAACAAGCCGCACCAGAGCTTGAAGAAATCCTTCGCAATATTGCAGTATGATTATCTATCCAATCTACTCAAATAACCCGACGCTAGAAGAAATTCTAGAGAGAAATAGGCTAATTCAGCTTTCGGATGACGCCATGGTGGAAATCGTATCAATAACTTCCAGCAGCATGGCTGTACTTAATGCAACCAAAGCCGCTGTCCGCCAGGGCGCGACTTTACTTAGCAACCCATTTGCCGGCCTACGCACAGCCTGGCTGGCCAACCAGATACTATCCCCCGCCCCAATCACACCACATACTATAGACGAGGCCTATATTGCAAAAATATCGGCAATCAGCCCCTTCATATCCCTACTTACCACCCCCCCACAAGAAATGATAGACTTCGCATCCATAAAAATACTAGACCAAGCCATAGCCATATACAAAAAAAAGTCAAAACTACGCTTCATCCCCCACAGCGACAACCTAATCCGTGACTTTCAAGCCACAGATTGCAGCAACGTAGCCGACGCCCTTCGCGCCTGCAACGCGCCTGGCGGCGGGCCACTCCGCTAGCGTGTAGTGCGGGGCGTTTATTTATGCCCCGCGGCCAGTTTTTGCCGTGCGGGCCGCGTGGGCTGGGGTTGAATCGCTTTATTTCTACTGTTTTTGAGGGCAGTTCGCTATAGCGAACTGAATGAGAAACGGTCTCGCCAGCGGCACATTAAACGCCAAGATAAGGTGTTTCAGGCGTTTTTGTCGCAACAGGCGAGACCGTCTTTGAATTATTTCACTATACAGGAACCGAAAACATCTCATGAAAAACTTCAGTTGGTCGCAATTTGCGACCAACTGAAGTTTAGCCCAACCAAAAAAGGAGGATTTCTTATGAAAACAATCACAGCCTACCTGGCACAATGGCGGCTAAACAACCTGACTTTCCGCCCTGGTGACATGGACAGGCTAACCCATGTTATCGTCTCGTTTGCCATAGTTAAAGATGGCGCGGCCAGCATTGACCATTGGAAAAACATAGACGCATTACAGGCCTTAATCCAAAACAAAGGCCCTGTAAAAATCATCCTATCCATAGGCGGCTGGGGTGCGGGGGGATTTTCCCCGGCTGTGGCCACCGCCGCCGGGCGCGAAAAGCTGGCCCAAAGCTACGTGGATATAATAAACAAACACTGCTTCGACGGCGCGGACCTAGACTGGGAATTCCCCGGGCTAGACATGGCCGGCATAGAAGCCAGCCTGCAAGACAAGGATAATTACACCGCATGGGTGAAGCTACTTCGCCAAAAGCTTGGGCCGCAAATGCATCTGTCTATGGCGGGCGGCGCGATGCAATCCTGTGTAGACAACCTGGATATCCCTGCCTTAGTGCAGGAACTCGACTGCATAAATATCATGACCTACGACATGTGCCCCTGGGATAAAGTCGGCTACCACACCGCCCTATTTTCCACCACAACCAACGCCACCTCTGGCGACGCCGCCATAAACCGCTACCTGGCCGCAGGCGCGCCCCCAGAAAAACTCGTACTGGGCGCAGGCTTCTACGCCCAATGCTATCACGATGTAGACGGCCACCCAGGCGCAGCCATAAAATCCCCACCAAAACACGACCGGGGCCATGCAGAATCTGCCGCCAAAGCAAAAGCCTTCGGCGAACAATACGACCCAGCCGCAGAAACCGCCTTCGCCTACAACAGCCAAACCCGAGAATTCTTCAGTTACGACAGCCCAAGATCACTGGCGGCCAAAGCAAAATACGTACACGAAAAAAATCTAGCAGGCATCATGTTCTGGGAATACTCCATGGATGACGAAAACAGCACCCTGCTGAAAGCGATTTATAGTGAAATAAATGAGAAACGGCCCCGCCGCCCTTATTTAACCATTGACAATCCACCGTCTTTATCATAGAATATTTCCTTGGGTGCAGAAATTGTGCCCTAAAAAAAGAAGAGGAGGATTAAAATGAAAAAAATTCTAATTTTTGCAATGCTTTTGGTTATGGGGGCGACTTTTGCTGCATGTAGTAACGGCGCAGAAGAGACCACAGCCGTGGTAGACCCGACGCCAGTAGCGCAACCAAGCCCAGCCGTAGAGCCTACAGTAGAGACTGTAGCCACTACTGCAGAACCTACCGCTGAACCAACACAAGAACCAACAGCAGAACCTACACCAGCCGCAACACCTACCCCAGATGCAACAGCCACACCAGATGCAGTACCAGCCGCAGGCCTAACAGCCTTCGAAATGTACCAACACGCATTTGCAATGCTAGACGAAGTTGACTCAATGGCTTTCAACACAATCGTGTGGATGTTTATGGACATAATGGGCGAAGAAATTGAAATAACAATGGAAATGGAAATTTCTATGGAAATGCTAAGCCCAACAGAACTCCTTATGCAAATGGATTCCGTAATGGATATGGGTATCCTTGGCCAAACATCCTACTCAACATTCTTCCGCGATGGCTATATGTATATGACAGGCGAATCCATGGACCTACCACGCGAAGAAGGCATCCGCATGCCATTACCACTTGAAGAAGTGCTTAGCATGGTTGGTTCAGACTTTAACACCTTCACCATGGACATGATTCAAGACTACATCGTAACTCCAATAGACGGCGGCTACGAAATTGAGTTTACAGTAGTGGGCTTCGACGACATGCTTAACGAAATGTTAGACATGATGGGCGCCCTAATAGGCGACTTATCCGACGATGCTTTCGAAATAGAAATAGGCGAAACCCTATTCGGCATGTTTGTAGATGCAGACGGTGCGCTGGTAGACATGGGCATGCTAATGGACATGACCATGACAATAGAAGGCGAAACAGTATTCATGGAAATGATATCCTTCACAGAATACCTACAACTAGGCGGCGTAACAGTAACATTCCCAGCCTACATTGATGGTTTCACAGACATGGGCGACTTGTTTTAAATGATATAAAACCGCTGAAACTTTAACATTATGAGTTTCTTATTAACGAAGTAATATGCCGTGAGAATTTGACCCGAATGGTCGCATTCTTACGGCATATTATTTTGTATTATATAGTGAAACAATTCGAAATCGGTCTGCCCAGGCGGCACATGAAACACCGAGACAAAACGTTTCAGAGGTTTTTACTGCGCCAGGCGAGACCGATTTCGAATTGTTTCACTACATTTTAGCAAAAAATTCAGTTGGTCGGAAAATCCGACCAACTGAATCCACAAACGCAAAGCTAAAACAGCTTCGCCATATTGATTTCACTATAACCCGAAAAAAATCGGATCTTATAAAAGGAGCGCGGATGTGAGCAAAACCCGCGGCATCAATCTACTTCCAGCCCTCCAGCCCAAGCAGAAATTCTTTCACATGTAGCCCACCGCCGTAGCCTACTAGCTTGCCATCCGCGCCTATAACCCTGTGGCATGGGATGATTATGCTTATGGGGTTGTTGTGGTTGGCGCCGCCCACTGCCCGGATGGCCTTGGGGTTGTTTATGCGCTGGGCGAGCTCTTTGTAGCTTATTGCTTGGCCGTATCCTATGGTACATAAGGCTTCCCATACTTTTTTGCGAAAAGCTGTGCCGTTTGGGTTTAGTGGTAAGGAGAATTCCTTTAGTTTTTTGGCAAAGTAGGCTTCTAGTTGGGATTTAGCTTCTTTTAGTATTGCCATGTCTTGCGGGTTTTGGTTGCCGCATTGTAGGGTTGCGGGAGTGGTTCTACCGCCTACAAAGTATAGCTGTGTTAGGGCATCGTCTTGGGCGGTTAGTAGGATTTCGCCCACTGGGGATGCGTATTTTATGGTTGTCATTTGTATATTCCCTCTCATTTTGATGGCGGGGATATGCGTTACATACCAGCTACCGCCAGGCCTTGCACCAGCAGCGATGGCATACCGATGTTGCCCTCAAATTCTAAATCGCTACCCACGGTGGTGATATTTTTTAGCATATCGAAGAAATTGCCTGCTACGGTTATTTGTTCCACGGGTTTCACTATTTTGCCGTTCTCCACTAAGAAACCATCTGCAGAGAAGGAGAAATCGCCACTTACGGCATTTGCGCCAGAATGCAGCCCTGCCAGCTCTGTTATGATTACGCCACTGCTAACCCCGGCTATGATATCCTGGTAGGATTTCTCTCCCGGCTGTAGGTAGAAGTTTATTGGCGAGGTGGTGATTGCGCCGCCGAAGCCCTGTTTTGCGGCGTTGCCTGTGGATTTCACGCCGTCTTTGGCGGCAGCTTTTGTGTTGTATAGCAGGGTTTTTAGTTCGCCGTTTTCTATTATGGCTTTTTGCTGGGTGGCCACGCCTTCTGCGTCGAAGCCTTTGTTGTCGAAGCTGCTTGGGTGAATGCCGTCATCACGGAGAGTGATATTGGCTGCGGCTATTTTTTCGCCCAGGCGGGATTTATTTAGTAACGAGAAGCCTTTCTGGCCCATTTCTGCAATAAAAACGCTGGTGAACACGCCAAAAATCTCGCGGGCAGAGCGGTTGGTGAATATTATTGGGTATTCCCCTGTGGGGATGGATTCTGCACCTAGGTAGCTTATCGCCATATCCACTGCTTCTTTTACCAGCTTCTTATAGTCGAAGGCTGCGAAATCGCGCCCTACCCAGAAGTTGTAGCCGCTTTTGGTTATGCCGTTTTCTTCCACCCGGGCAATGAGATAGGCGTAGGCGGTGTTGTACTTGGCGTCTAGGTTTAAGCCATGGGAGTTGGCCATAGCTATGCTGCCCTCGTTGGTGTAGATTGTGCAATAATCTGCCATTTTTACCCGTGAGTCTAGGCTTTTTGCATAGGCCTCCATGTCTAGCGCCCACTGGATTTTTTGGTCTGCGGTGACGTTGTTTAGGGCCGGGTTGTATGTGATGCATTCCGGGTAGCTTGGGTCGCCTGGGTAGAGTTTTTCTACATCTTCGTCTTCTATTACGGTGGCGTTGTCTGCGGCGTTGGCCAGAAGCTGGTCTATTAGGGCTTCGTCTAGTTTTTCTGTGTAGGCGTAGCCCATTTTGCCTTTGTAGGTGCCTCGGAAGCCTGCGCCTTCACTTGCGGAGTTTTTATATTCGGCTATCTCGCCATCGAAAACCCGCACAGAGAAGCTATCGCCGGCGGAATAATATAGCTCGTAATCTTCAAAGCCCTTCTCTTTGGCCTTGGCAAATACCTTTTCGCGGAAAATATCAAACATCATACTCTGCCTCCCACTGTCATTTCTTTTACACGTATCATGGGCTGCCCCACATTGGTTGGCACGCCGCCGCTTATGCTGCCGCAGACACCTTGCTCTGCGGCAAAATTATCTGCCACACGGTCTATATCCATCAGAACTTCGTGGCCTTTGCCAATTAGGGTCGCGCCACGCACCGGCTCGGCTATTTTGCCGCCTCGTATCATATATGCCTCGGTTACGGCAAAGTTAAAATCACCAGAGGCTGGGTCTACAGAGCCGCCGCCCATTTGCTTGGCGTACAGGCCATATGGGGTGTCGGATATTATGGCCTCGGGCTTGTCGCTGCCGGGCAGGATATATGTGTTGGTCATGCGGGAGGTGGGTGCGTAGCGGTAGTTTTGGCGGCGGGCGCTGCCTGTGGATGGCATACCCATTTTAAGGCCGTTTAAATAATCCACCATGAAAGATTTTAATATTCCGTTTTCTATCAGTATATTGCGGCGGGTTTTGCCGCCTTCGTCGTCGATGTTTAGGCTACCCCATTCACCCTGGATTGTGCCATCGTCTACAGCGTTAACTAGAGGGTTGGCTATTTGCTGGCCCATTTTATCGGTGAAAACAGAGGCCTTCTTGGCCACAGAGGTGGCTTCTAGGCTATGGGCACAGGCTTCGTGGAAAATTACCCCGCCAAAGCCATTGTCTATCACAACTGGCATACGCCCGCTTGGGCAAAGGTCTGCCTTTAAGGCTGTTACAGCGGTTTTGGCGGCTTCCCGACCTATTGCCGCAAAGTCTAAGGATTCTATAAATTCGTAGCCACCTTTTGCGCCGGGGTTTTTGCCGCCGGTTTGTTTTTCGTCACCTTCAGAGGCCACAGCTTGCAGGCCTACGCGGGTGGTTATTCGGCTGTCTTCTGCCCATACGCCCATGGTGTTGGCTATCAGCACATCTTGTACAGAATGGCCGTAGTATCCAAATGTCTGGGTTATAAGGGGGTCGTATTCGTAGGAAGCTAATGCGCTGGCCCGCAACGCGTCTGCAATGGCTTTTTTGCCTATCTTCTCTGGGGAAATTAGCATACTGTCTGCAAATTTTACTTCCTGCATGTTGGCGATAACTTGAGTGGTGCCTGCCTCGCCTTTTATGCTGGCTTTTACCGCTGCTGATGCGTCTTTGGCCAGTTTCATAAGGCTGTCACGGCTGGTGTTATTGGTGTAGGCATACACCGCGCTTGTGCCAAAAATAATCCGCAGCCCAAGCCCTGCATCCACGCCCCAGTTAGCCTTTTCCACTTGCTTGTTTACCATGGTAATGGAATCCTTAACTGTGTTTTCTACAAAAATTTCTGCCATATCGCCCCCAGTGGCTATGGCTGCGCTTAAAACATCCTGTACTAGCTGTTTGCTTAACATAATTGCCTCCCTTTCGTAGCTGGTTAAAATTTTCAAAATCAACTAATTACAATTTGTAATTAGTTGATTTTATTTTGAATTTTTTAAAAAGTTTTTTCTTATACTATTTGCCCAAGCACAACCGCGCCATGCCCAGGAACATGTATATTTACCTGACCTTCCACCACTTGATGCTTCCGCGATGTTTCAAAAAATGTCCCCGCACCTGTTACAATAAGTTGGGTTAGCTGGCTGTTTTTTAGGCCAATTTTCCATACCGGCAGCTTCACATCAATTGGCTTATTATTATTGTTTATGGCTACTACAATTTTCTCGTTTTCATCCCAGCGGCCGTAGGATATAAAGCCATGGCTGCTCCATAGGAAATCCACCGAGCCATGGCGCAGCACGCTGTAGTTTTTCCGTAGGTTTATTAGGCATTTATGCAGCTCTATTAGGGTTTCGTCTTCCCGCCCCCATGGGAATGGGCGGCGGTTATCTGGGTCTGTCCAGCCCATAGCGCCAGCTTCATCGCCGTAGTAGATTGTGGGCGCGCCAGGCCAAGTCATTTGGAACACTACTGCTTCCATCATTATATTTTTTTTCACGCCAATTTCTGCAGCGCGAGAACCTACGGTATGCAGGCGGCCTGTGTTGCTGCTGGTGCGGGTTAAAAAACGAGAATGGTCGTGGTTAGAAAGCTGATTCATAGCCGCCTGCAGCGAATGTACATTTAGCAGCGCCATATTGAAGCGCATGGCCCATTCGAAGGTCATGGCGTCGCCTTTTAGGGCAGGGCGGCTTTCTTCGCTATGTTTGTTAACCCCGGTTAAAAACCATGTGATAGGCTCCATGAAAGCGTCATAATTCATTATTGTGTCCCATTCCTTGCCGTTTAGCCAATGGGAAGGGTCGCCATAATGCTCTGCCAGTATTATCGCCTCTGGGTTGGCGGCCTTCACTGCATCATGGAATTTTTGCCAAAAATTATGGTTCATTTCAGGGCTGCGGCCAAGGTCCGCGGCCACATCTAGCCGCCAGCCATCTGCATTATAGGGCGGGGATACCCATTTTTTGCCCACTTCAATGATATAGTCAAAAAGCTCTTTAGAATCCTCAAAATTAAGCTTTGGGTGGTTGCCATTGCCCCACCAGCCATCGTATGCGCTATTGTTCGGCCATTCATCCCCGTGCCACAAAAAATAATCATGATACGGGCTATCCTTAGAATGGTATGCCCCGGCCTCCTGGCCAGAACGCCGATAAAACCCCGGCACATCCAGCCATTTATTGAAGCTGCCGCAATGGTTAAACACCCCGTCTAAAATCACCTTCATGCCATAGGCGTGGGCTTTTTCTATAAATTCTGCCATAAGCTGGTTGCTGGCGTCCAGGTTGGCACGGCTGGTGGTGCGCTTTTGGTAGCGGGTTGCGTATTCATTGTTGGCCCGCTCGAAACGCAGCACCTCGCCTTCATCTTCCACTATCACGCCATAATGCGGGTCGATATAATCATAATCCTGGATATCATATTTATGGCTGCTGGGGGAAACAAACACTGGGTTAAGGTAAACGACCTCAACTCCCAAGCCTTTTAAATAGTCCATTTTATCCATAACACCCTGCAAATCCCCGCCATAAAAGCTACAGAAGTCGCTATTGGTCACATCTTGATGCCATTCCATGGCCATTGCAGTACGGCCAAGATAGGCATACTCATGCTTTAGCACATCATTGCTGCTGTCACCATTGTAAAAACGATCCACAAAAATTTGGTACATAACTGCACCCCTGGCCCAATCCGGCAGCCTCATGCCCGGTACAAGCCTAAAGTCAAAATGATGGTTGCAGCTCTGGGTCAGCCCCATTTTATTATAATAAAAAACCTGCCCCTCAAATTCCAAAGAATAGTAATACCTAACTGGATGCGCCGGGGCAATAATCTCTGCCATATAATAATCAAAAAGCTCGTCGCTAAGCTCTTTCTCCATAACCAATGCATCCACATCTTCACCACAAACATGAAGCCATGCCCTAACCTTATCCCCCCTGGCCACACGCAGCCTAACTTGCACTGCATCACTAGGCTTTGGGTCATAAGGGCTTACAAACTGCCTAGTCTCATCCGAAAAAACCGCCTGTATATGAAATGTCTGCTCTATATCGTTCATAACTACCTACCAATCATCAAATAATCACCTAAACTCTACCATAATCGCGACATCGCTTCAAGGCATAATCCATTAAATTTGTCAAAAATTTGGGGGTTAAAACCGCCAGAGGCTTACCGGATACATCCTCCGCCCGCTTTTAAAAAAGCGGGGTAAAAATTTTATAACCATTCACAAACAAAACATCACTCAAATAACAAAACTCCAGCACCGGGGCAACAAACCCGCCCCAATGCTGAAGTTTTTCATCCCCCGCATTACCTATTCCTTAAAAATTATTATTTACCATTCCAAGCTGCTTGCGGGTTTACAGTTTCTATTTGCACCTCTGGTGATTCGTCTGGTGGCATATCGTCGTCATAATAGGCCACGCCAACTGGTGCTGGCATTGTGCGTGGTGCTGGCATTGTTGTTGGCGCTTCTGGTGCTGGCATTTGCGGTGCTGGTACTTCCGGCTCTGCTTTCTTCTTAAAGAAGGCCATATCATCATCGCTGTTCATTACAGCCACTGTTTTGTTCATATTCTTTGGCGCGTCTTCGTTGTAACGCTTACGTTGGCCGCCAGTTCTGGATACATTGATGCGCTTGTGTTCTTGGTCACGCCTTGCCGCACGGTTTTGGTATAGGTTCATCCCATAACGGCTGGCCATTTTCGTTTGAACCGTAGCAGGATGATTTACCACATAAGGGTTAACATGGTTACTACGGATACTAGAATTATGCGTATTGTTAGTAATTTCGTTACGCACAGTGTTTGTTTTTGTTGCATTGTTGCGGGTTACTTTGGTGTTATGTGTTGTTTTTGGTGCCGTGCTGCGAGTTACATTCGCATTATGTGTGGCTTTTGGTGTAGTGCTGCGGGTTACGCCGGTGTTATGCGTTGTTTTTGGCGCAGTGCTGCGAGTTACATTATGTGTTGCTTTTGGTGCTGTGCTGCGGGTTGGCTTAGCATTCCTTTGCGTAACATCGCCGGCCATTTTGCCTGCGTTAGCGCGGTTATGGTTAATTTTTGGCAATGCTGTGCTACGTTGCGTATTTACACGGTTGGCACGGCTATTCACTATAGCGCTATCAGTTGTGGTTACGCCTGTGTCAAAGCCACGACTATCAAGGGCATGCGTGCGGCCATAATCCACACCAGGCGCACGGTAAGTCGTGCCTATGCGCGCATCTGGCCTGCCTATATTTAGCGAACGGTTTACATTATGGTTGCGGGTTGGGCTTTCTGCCCTGCTTAATCCCCGGCGAATACCTCTTGTAATTCGCCCAGTTTCATTGTACAAGCCGCGGTTACGGGTTGTGCTGTAGGTGTCTGGGCGGCGGTTGGCTGCGTCTACTACGCGCTGGCCGTTCCTGTTTCCCTGGTTTGTTTCTGGTAAGCTTGTAGAGCATCCGGTAATAGCAATCATACCTGCCACTGTACCTGCTGCAATTATACGTCTCCAGTTCATTTTATATATCCTCCCATTATTGTTTGTTTTCGGCATATACTAAGAAATTGCAAGCAATTCCTTAGCATATGAAAAAACTCGCAATCACACGAGCATACTATTCTCAGATTAAAACCATACCAACTTTCCGCGTTTTAGCCGCGACAGATGGTTTGAATTTTAATCGAAAAATGGTATTGACCTCATGCTTGCGAGTTTAGTTTGAGCATTTTTGTTTTATAAATACTGTAATAGATTTGGCAGCTAGGTAAAAAAATGACTAGCCTAAAACTTCCGAAATCCAGCCAAGCCGCCGTTCTGCCAGGTTTTTTTCATTTTCAACCTTTATACTGCCAATATAGGCGGCAATCTTGTTCCTTTCCTGGCGTAGATAGCAGCGCCAACCGGGGATACCAGCGGCTTCCAGATGCTTCCCTAGAAAATATTCCCTGTCATTCCACGCTGCCACATCGCCTTTAAATGAAGCAACTAAAATCACATAAAATCTGCCATCATCCATGACAAATTTTTCTTCAAAAATTTCGAAGCCTTTGGAATGCAGGCTGCGCCGCAGCATTTCTGCATCATGCTGGGGCTGTAAAACTAGCCTGGCCTCCATAGCTTTTACAATTTCGCTAAAAATTATTTTTTTCATCATCATACCGCCCATGCCGGCCACCACAATGGTGTCTGCCTCACCTGGCAAAAGCGGCGCCAAGCCGTCGCCAAGCCGGGCATCGATGGCATGTTCTAGCCCTGCCGCCGCAATATTAGCTCTGGCCACATCTAGCGGCCCTGGCCGGATATCACATGCAACCGCCCGGGTACAAAGCCCGGCCTTCACTGCCTCTATTGCCAAATATCCATGGTCTGTGCCAATATCCGCCAGCACGCCAGTGATAAACGGCATAATCCCCTGTAACCTTGGGGATAGCATTTTATTCAAGGTAATCCTTCAGCTTTTTGCTGCGGCTTGGGTGGCGCAGCTTGCGCAATGCCTTGGCTTCAATTTGCCTTATGCGCTCGCGAGTTACATTAAACTCCTTGCCTACTTCTTCTAGGGTACGCGCGCGGCCATCGTCTAGGCCAAAACGAAGACGCAGAACTTTTTCTTCCCGTTCTGTTAAGGTGTCCAGCACTTCTATAAGCTGCTCTTTGAGCAAAGTGAATGCCGCTGCCTCTGCCGGGGCTGGGATATCGTCATCTGGGATAAAATCGCCAAGGTGGCTGTCTTCTTCCTCGCCAATTGGAGTTTCTAACGATACTGGGTCTTGTCCTATTTTCATGATTTCCCGTACTTTTTCCACTGGCATTTGCATTTCCTTTGCCAGCTCGTCTGGAGTGGGGTCGCGGCCATATTCTTGCAGAAGCTGGCGCTGTACCCGGATAAGCTTGTTGATAGTCTCCACCATATGCACCGGAATACGAATAGTCCGCGCTTGGTCTGCAATTGCCCTGGTTATTGCCTGGCGTATCCACCAGGTTGCATATGTGCTAAATTTATATCCTTTGGTATAGTCAAATTTTTCTACGGCTTTAATAAGCCCCAGATTGCCCTCTTGAATCAAATCCAAAAATAGCATCCCGCGCCCTACATACCGCTTTGCAATTGACACTACAAGCCTAAGGTTGGCCTCTGCTAGGCGTTGCTTTGCTTGCTCGTCACCTGCTTCCATGCGCTTTGCCAGTTCAATTTCGTCGTCTGCGGTTAGCAGCGTTACCTTGCCAATTTCTTTCAGGTACATGCGAACATGGTCGTCTATATTGATTGCACCTTCTACTGCGGCAAGGTCAACTTCCTTTTCTTTCTCTGTGTCTGCGTCAAGGCCAGACGGTGTTTCTACCCCTTGGCTTTCCAGCCATTCATACGTTTTTTCCACTTGGTCTGGGTCTAGGTCTATATCGCCTAGATATTCCATAATCTCCTTGTGGTCAAGCGGGGTTTTGTTTTTTTTGCTAAGAACCACCAGTTCTTGCAGGCGGTTCATTAACAATGGATCTTCAAAGGGCTTCAGAAAGCACCAATCCTTTCAATCGCTATTATTCTAACCATCCGACATGCTTATATACTGCTGCAGAAGGCTTTTTTCTTGAATTTGCATATGTTTTATGGCTTCAAGGTCTGTTAATTGCATCATTTTAGATTTTATCAGGGCTTTTTTTACTATCTGCGCCATATCGTTTAGGGCTTTTTCCACATCGCTGTATTGCTGGGAAGTGAAGAAAACTTCCGCCACTTGCTGCTGCTCTTCTGCTTCTTCGAAATAGCTTATGATATCTGCCGGGGCTGGTTTTATGTTGTTTTCTGCGTTTTCGAAGGCTAGGGTTAGCAGCTTTTCGTACACATGACCTCCCATTTCATCCGGGGCTATGAAGCCACTTTTGTTTAGGGCTTTTGCAGCGTGGCTATCTGCCAGCACCAGGCTTAGTAGGCCTTTTTTTGCATCACGCAACCCTCTGTCTTCGGTTTTTCTTAGCAGGGGGAGGTTGCGGGGCAGGTTTATTTCTTTCGAGCTGGTGCCCTTTAATTTATTTATCTCGCCTTGGATTGCGGCGGGGGAAATATCTGTGGCCTGGGCTATTTCCTTAACATGGGCGTCTGTTTCGATATCGCTGGATAGGGTTGCGATTATTTTTGCGGCTTCTGTGGTGAAGTCGATTCTGCCTTCTGTGGTGGATAGGTCGTGGTTATTTTTTTCAAGCCATAGCTGGAAGGTTATGTGATTTTTTGCCTCGGCAAGAACCTTTGTGAAGGCCAACCTACCGTGCTTTTGCAGGAATTCGTCTGGGTCTTTTGCACCAGAATCATTGGCGGATACATCCAGCACCTTTACTTTTAGTCCGCCAGCTACCAGTAGCGGAATGGCCCGCAGCGCTGCCTTTATGCCGGCTGCGTCGCTGTCTAGCACTAGCACTGCGGTTTTGCAGTTAATCTGCTTCAGCAGCATCACATGTGATTCTGTAAGGGCTGTACCCAGCACACCTACTGTGTTGGCAAAACCGGCTTTGTTTAGCGCCAGCACATCCATGTAACCTTCAACTATTATGATTTCTGGAGATTTTGCCTTGCGGGCTATGTTTATGCCGTATAGCTGCTTGCTTTTGAAGAAAAGGTTTGTTTCTGGCGTGTTTAAGTATTTTGCTTCCTTTTCGCCGGAAGTTTTTAGAATGCGCCCGCCAAAGCCCACTACCCTGCCCCGATTGTCTATTATAGGGAACATCAGCCGTTCTCGGAATCTGTCGTAGTATTGGCCCGGCTTTTTCTTGCTTTCGGTGGCTAGGCCTGCCCGGACTAAATCTGCCGGGTTGGCATCTGGGATATGTTTTATCAACCCATCCCATTCTGGCGGGGAAAGCCCTAGGCCAAAGCGTTTTATCAGTTTTGCGTCCACACCGCGGGCTTCTAGGTAATCTCTGGTGTCCATGGCGTCGTCATTTTCGGAATGAAGATATTCGTAGTAAAACAGCGCGGCTTTTTTGTTAAGTTCGGCGGAAAGTTCCCGCTGGGCAGCTTGTCTTACTGCGCTGGGGTTATTTTTTTTGTCTGGCAGAGTAAAATTGACCCGGTCTGCCAAAAATTTTAAGGCAGTGAGAAAATCCATATTCTCGATTCTCATAACAAAATTAAGTACATTCCCCCCTGCCCCGCAGCCAAAACAATAGAAAATTTGCTTGTCCTGGTTTACGGAAAAAGATGGGGTTTTTTCTTGGTGAAAGGGGCAGCGCCCAAAATGGTTGCCAGACCTTGGCTGCATTTGCACATACGTAGAAACCACATCCAAGATATCGTTTAGCGCACGAACATCGCTTATTATCTCTTGCGGGTACATAATTTTTCACCCCTTATTTATTAAATTCGACGGCCTTGGGCAAAATCCTCTACGTGTAGTGAAATAATCTTTGGTGGGAGGCAGTGGTTGGGTATTGTATGAGCTGTATTGCAGGGAACATACGGCTTTGGTGGTGTTGCAGGGGTTGTCATATGGGGGAGGATGGGTAGTTTTTGTCCTGTGCGACATTTCTTCCGAAATTGATATTTTTTCCGAAAATGGTACCGTATGGTACCATAATTTTGGCGAAATGGCATAAAAAGAGGTCTTTTTTCATATTGAAAAGCCAAAAAAACCCGCAATTGCTGGGTTCTGTAAATTTGATTTGGAAAATTTTTAACGCCAAGCCGGCAAAATCATTTCTATACGTATGTCAATTAAATTATAGTGAAATAATTCGAAATCGGCCTCGCCTGTCGCAGCAAAAGCGCCTGAAACGCCTTATCTCTGCGTTTCAGGTGCTGCTTGAGCAAGACTGTTCCTCATTTATTTCACTATATTTCTTAGATTATGTCTGGACTTTTTGCGGCAAGCATTGTAATATTCAGTATGGGAGACATTGTTTAATCATCTGTTTGCATATGCCGCTTCTTAAAAACACGCCAAAAACCGCATGTTTCCTGCGGTATGGCATGGCTTGCAGTGATAAATCAATGTTTTCCGTGGAAGGTGCTGAACTTTTTAAATGCTAAACCAGAGAAAAATCATTACCATGACCAAGCTCGCCCTCTACGACAAACACGACGGCCCGGCAGACCGTGACGCAAGCAATTATTTCCGTCACGATTATATCTATAAAAAAAACCTAGGCACACGTTTAGCGGTGGGCCTAGGTAGTGTGTTTATTTTAATTATTTATTGGCTGCGGCTTATTTTAATCGACGGCATAGATGTGCTTGAAGTTAACATGCAAGAAGAGCTTACTAGCTCTATCCTTTTTATTTTGGTTATGTTGGCCGTGTATTCTGTTATAGGCACTGTGCAAGGCACGCGGGAATATTATGTGATTCAAAAACGGCTGCAAGAATACCAGCAGCATCTGCAAAGGCTAGAAAAACTTGACGAAAGAAATATCCAGGCCGAGGCCGAAGAAGAAGAGCCAGAAGAAGCCAGGCCAAGGCGCCGAGTGATAGAGGAAGATACCAGCCAAAGAAGGCGCAACCGCGCCGAAGGCTACTACCAGCGGCAGCCACAATATGATGAACCCACACCAAGGCGGCAAGCAAACCAAGACACCAACTACAGACGCGAAACCAGGCCGCCCGCCAGCGATTGCAGCACAAGGCGCGAGCGCCCTGCCAGCGAAGAAACTCCATACAAGCGCACATTCCAATCAAATTACGATACCAGCTTCAGAAGAAGAATCACCCTAAATGAACCCAGCACAAAACTACCAGAGCTTGAAGGCGACAGCAGCCCAAGGCACCATAGCGGGCTAGACGGCAGTACAAGGCCAAGGCGCACATCCCTATACGATGCACCGCCAGAAACTGAAAATACCGACAACCAACAAGATAGCGAATAAGAAACATTGATTAACCCAATGTTTCCAGCGAAGGAAGGATTTTGCAAATATTATGGCGCAAATTCTAACAGCAAGGGATTTAATAGTTAAAATTTTTAAGCAGTTTGAGTTTATAATACTGCCCGTGGCAAAGTTTCTGCTAGGGCTGTTTGTGTTTACTCAAATAAATAATATCGGCCATGTAGGGGATGCTTTTTTACCTATTGTAGAGGCGTTTTCGCCCTGGATGGTTAATTTATTCTTTGCGATATTGTTTACCATTGTACCCATGAATTTAAGCTGGATAATTATTATCCTTAGCATAACATTTCAGTTTACAGCCAATGTGGAGATTGCCATTGCGGTTTGTTTGTTCTTGCTGTTTGTATTCTTGTTTTACGCGCGCATGGCGCCCAAGGAATCTATTTTAATTCTTTTCACCATCATGGCTTTTCAGTTTAATATCCCTTATCTTGTGCCTATTTTGGTGGGTATGTATTTTCCTATCACGGCTATTATCCCGGTTTCTGTTGGGGTGTTTGTTAATGCCCAGATTCCGGTCTTGTTTGGGCTAATGGCACCTGGCGGCGCTATTGCTGGCATGACAGACCTTGATATCGGCGATATTTTTACAGAACTACCCGCAGCTTTTACAGAAATCTACACCACGCTAATGTCTAGCATTGGCGCGACGCAAACATGGCTGTTTACTGCCATTATATTTGCTATGGTTATTGTACTTGTGCATTTCCTAAGCCGCCATTCTATTGACTACGCTAAGGAAATTGCAATTTTACTAGGCAGCGTGATAAATATTTTTGGTTTCATCATGGCAGTGATTGTAGCAGGGGAAACCATAAGCATTGGCATGGTGGTGCTGGGCAGCATCATATGCGGCGTGCTGGCCTGGGTTGTACGGTTCTTCGATGGAATATTAGACTACCAGCGGGCAGAATCTGTGCAATTTGAAGACGATAACAACTTCTATCATGTGAAAATCGTACCCAAGATAACAATGGCAAAATCGCAACGGGTGGTAAAAAGAATCCGCCCAGAATCAGAAAATTATGACGCCCCAGAGGCGTAAAGGAAAGTAGACAATGTTTACAACAATCACAAACTGGCTACTTGAGATTACCAATGTCCCTGTTTTTAACATGCCGGAAATCGGCCTGGTTCAGGTTCTAGACATTTTAATAATTGCATCGTTATTGCATTTGGTTTTGCGCTGGATACGCCGCACCCAGGCTTGGGTGTTGCTAAAAGGCATTGCCTTTGTGCTTATTATTGCGCTTTTTGCAGAAATTTTTAACCTTGTTACCGTGCAATGGATTGTGCAAAACACCATTGGCATGGGGCTTGTGGTGGTTGTAATCTTATTCCAGCCAGAGCTACGCAAAGCCCTAGAGCAAATTGGCCGGGGGCAGTATTTGTTTAACCTGCGGGCAGAAACAGAGCAGCGCGTCCATACATCTGCACATACGGTAGATGAGATTATCAAAGCCACCAGAGCCATGGCCAACTCCCTCACCGGCGCAATAATCGTGCTAGAGCAAGAAGTTGACCTTAGCGAGCACGAGCGCACCGGCGTGATGATAGATGCCCAAGTAAGCGCCCGCCTACTGATGAATATTTTCGAAAAAAACGCCCCGCTTCACGATGGGGCTGTTGTAATACGCGAAAACAGGATTAGCTCTGCGTCATGCATTTTGCCCCTTACGGCGGAAAGCATTGACAATGCCCTTGGCACGCGGCATAGAGCCGCTATTGGCATAACAGAACATTCAGATGCCAGGGTGGTTGTGGTTTCCGAAGAAACCGGCATAATTTCCCTAGCAGTAGACGGCAAGCTTACCCGCGATGTAACCGAAAACCATATGCGCGACCTGCTAATATGGGGTGAGCCAGTTAAATCACGCTTTTCGCTGTTTATCGGCAAGAAAAGGAGGAATAAATCATGAGAAAATTCCTCGCGTTTTTTTACAAAGATTTGCATTGGAAGCTGCTAAGCCTGGTGCTGGCATTTTCATTATGGTTTATAGGGGCTAATGTGTTTAACCCCTTACGGAACGAGCCTTTTCACATGCCACTGCAGCTGCATAACTTTGAAGTACTTTCCCGCGATAGGCTGGTGCTGGTAAATGAAGAAGAATTGCGCGATACCATTGTAAATATAGTAATACGCGGCCATGGGCAAGATTTAGACAACCTGCGCAGCCGCGAGCCTGCCTTTGTGGCCAATGCCATAGTGCCCAGCATAAACCTTGGCGCGATAGACACCCAAATGGTGCTAGATGCAGAAGGCGTGGTTATTGTGCCGCTAAATGTTAGCGTTAACCTTTACCAAGAATTTGAGCATTTATCAATCACCCCAGGCATAGTCCACTTGGAGATAGACGCAGTAATAACAGAACGCTTTATGGTAGCAAGGAATATAGTTGGCGGCGTTGCGCCTGGCCACGAGCTGCAAGGCATAGAGCTTCTTAACACAAATGTGACAGTAACCGGCGCAAGGTCCGATGTAAACAATGTTGCAGGGGTGGGTGTGTCCATTGACCTTTCGCCCATACATTCATCTACAGAGCTTACCTTGCCCATTATCGTATACTGCCACAGTGGCTACGATATGACAGACAAAGTGCAGCTAAATGTAACAGAAACTACCGCAAGAATACAAATACTACCCATAGATTCGCTAAATGTGAACATTAACCTAGTGGGCGAGCCAGCAGAAAACTTCTCGCTGCTGGAATATTCCTTTGAGCCGAACGAGTTCTATGTGGTGGCCGAAGCCTATACCCTAGAAGAACTCCCGTACATCACTATAGACATAGATATAGATGGCCTTTATTCAGATTTAGCATCTACCATTAACATTGAAGATTGGTTGCCGCCAGGGGTTGCTCTGCGGCAAGATATGTCGCCGCATATTTATGTAAATGTCACATTAGACCCCACAGAAACCCGAACATTCAGCATACCTAGGGAACAAATACGCACCCGTAGCCTTGGCATAATCTCGCAAATTTTGGGCGAAGACCTGCCCATTAACATAACAATAAGCGGCCCAAGGTCGCTGCTGTATGAGCTACATTACACAGATATTGGCCTAGACCTGAACCTTTTCGATTTTGTGATAGGCCTTCACGATGTACCGCTAACAGTAACCCTGCCAGACGGCTTTAACCTAATAAGCCAACGCCCGATACTACAAGTACAAGTACACGAACCCGCCAGCGAAGATGATAACGACGAATATTACGACTACAACGGCTACGATTACAACGACAACTATAATGACGACGCCGGCGAGGACGATTTTATACTAGCGAACTTTACATTGTAATAAGACCGTGGTGGTTGTCCCCATACCACGGCTTCTCTTTGAAAAACTACTACAAAATTAAAGTTTGTGTCCAAACTTTTTTCAAAAAGTTTTTGGAGGTGTCGGAGGCGAAGCCTCTGACGGTTTCAATTATTTGGTTTTAATTCCTTGGAGGCCCACCATTAAACGTCTTATTTCGAAAACTTTTGCACCGCTTTTTGCGCTGAGGGGTAACCCTAGAGTTGCGGTTTTTACAGAGCCGCTTTGGGGGATTCCTTATAATCTTTATTTTCCATTTTTGACCTTGTTTATGTTTAGCCTTGGTTTGGAGGATGCCGATATTGGTATCCTTCTTTCGGTGGGGCTGATTGTACAGATGACAACAGGGGTGCTGGGTGGCGTTATCAATGATAAGTTTGGGCGGCGGCGGTCTATGCTGGTGGGGGATATTGTTTCTTGGGCTGTACCTTGTTTGATATGGGCGCTGGCGCAGGATTTTAGGTGGTTTTTGGTGGCGGCGGTTTTCCACGGGATGTTTCCTACAAGCGCTAATGCTTGGGAGAGCTTGCTGGTAGAAGATGCAGAGCCTGACTCTATTGTAAAGTTGTTTAATTGGGTTTATATTGCTGGGTTGTTGGCGGTTTTTGTTACGCCGATTGCGGGGTATTTTATTTTTGAATTTAGCCTTGTGCCGGTGATGCGGGTGATTTTGGGCTTTTCTTTTGTAAGCATGATGGCCAAGTTTATTATCCATTTTTATTATGCCACAGAAACGCGACAGGGCTTGATTCGCATGAAGGAGACAGCCAATGTTTCTGTGCTAACTATGCTGCTGGAATATAAGGGCGTGCTGCGGCAGATTTTTACCACAACGGCCACCAGGCGAGTACTATTGCTGATTATTGCGCTTAATATACAGATGATGGTGGCAGGGAGTTTTTTCTCCATTTTTGTAACCCAGGATTTAGCGCTGCCGGAACATCATTTGGCCAATTTTAATGTACTTAGGGGGGCGGTTATGCTGGCGTTTTTCTTGGTTTTCCAGCGGCTGCTAGATATGATTGCCATGCATAAGGTGATGATTGCAGGGCTTGTGGTGTATATTGTTGCCTATATATTGCTTATTTTTACCCCGGCGGGGTTGATGTTCCCGCTGCTTATTTTTATCGTAATGGACGCTTGCGCGGCGGCTATGTTCCTGCCACGGCGGGACACCATGGTAGTGAATAATATTAACCCCGCAGAACGCGCACGGATTCGTGGCATGCTTATGGTGATTATGCTTGGGGCGGCCAGCCCGTTTGGATATCTTGCTGGGCTTGTGGCCGGATTTGACAGGCGGTTGCTGTTTGCAGGTTGTATTTTGCTGTTTATGGTGATGGGGGCTGTGGTTTTGATGGAGGTTGCGCGCGGGAAGAAAATAGAGGTTATGGGTTAGAAAAATCGCTTGGGTTTTGGCTATGCTGGTTCGCAGGGACAAAACCAACTAATTACAAATTGTAATTAGTTGGTTTTGATACTGCGGGGGATATTGTGGAAATTTTTTCAACCATACCGAATTATAAAGGAGCTGTAAAATGAGAGCATTATCAGATTCAGAGCTGTTGACATTAACAAAACCCGGCCGGTACACCGGCGGGGATGTTAATGCCGTTAGCAAGGAGATTACACCGGGGCTTACGCGGTTTGCGTTTTGTTTCCCGGATGTTTACGAAATTGGCATGAGCCATCTTGGGCTGCAGATGCTGTATTTTTTCCTTAACCGCCGGGATGATGTGTTCTGCGAGCGGGTTTTCATGCCATGGTTCGATATGGTAGACAAGCTGCAAGACAGCGATAAGCCGCTTTTTGCAATAGAATCTGGTAACCCCCTTGGAGAATTTGACTTTTTGGGCTTCACTTTGCAATACGAAATGTCTTACACCAATATCCTGGCCATGCTAGAGCTTGGCAAAATCCCACTGCTGGCCAGCCAGCGAGGCGACAGCCACCCCATAATATGCGCGGGCGGCCCATGCGCCACCAACCCAGAGCCACTGGCGGATTTTGTGGATTTCTTCTATATAGGCGACGGGGAGGCCAGCCTGGATGAAATTTTAAACAAATACGACAAGGCCATGGGCAGGCGAACTTTTCTAGAGAGTATCGCCAGGGTAGACGGTGTGTATGTGCCGTCGCTATACGAGGCCACTTATGGGGATGACGGCAGAATAAGCAGCTTTGCCCCCACCAGCCCCGCCGCACCAGCCATGGTAAAGCGCGCAATGTTGCCCAAGCTGGGGTTCTTCCCTGATAAATTTCTTACGCCCCTAACCGAAGCAGTGCAAGACCGCGCCGTGCTGGAGATTGCCCGGGGCTGCGTGCATGGCTGCCGTTTTTGCCAGGCGGGTTTCATATACCGCCCCATGCGAGAGCGCACCGTGCCAGATTTACTGGCACATGCTGCAAATATTCTTGACGCAACTGGCCACGATGAAATCTCACTGCTATCCCTAAGCGCTTGTGACCACGGGCATTTTGACGAATTGTTGGACGGGCTGTTGGATATTGTCAAATCCCGCCGCGTTAATATTTCCCTACCATCCACCAGGCTGGACGCGAAATACCTCTCTGCCCTGGCAAAAACCCAAAACCTACGCAAATCATCCCTAACCGTAGCCCCAGAGGCCGGCAGCCAGCGGATGCGCGATATAATCAACAAAAACCTAACAGAACAGCAAATACTAGAAGGCTGCTACAACGCATTCTTAGCGGGTTATGACAAAATCAAGCTCTATTTCATGTCTGGCCTGCCGGGTGAAACCATAGAAGACAGCCTATCGGTGCTAGAACTATGCGACAAAGTGGTAGAAACCTACTACCGCCTGTCATATGAAGAGCGCAAGCGCCCGGTAAGCGTAAGCGTGAGCACATCATGCTTCGTGCCAAAGGCATTTACGCCCTTCCAATGGGCGGCACAGGCAGCCCCAGAGGAATTTATCGCCACACAGCAAGAAGTAAAGGGCAAACTGCGCAACAAGCGCATAACCTACCGCTACCACGACGCAAAAACCGCTCAAATAGAAGGCGTACTGGCTCGCGGAGACAGGCGGCTGGGCAAAGCGATTTTGGCGGCGTACCAGGCCGGCGCAATCTACGACGGCTGGAGCGAGCATTTTGACCATGCCCGCTGGCTAGCCGCCTTTGAACAAGCCGCAATAGACCCCGGCTTCTACACCACCCGCCAGCGGGAGGCCGACGAAATCCTTCCATGGGATTTTATAGACATGGGCATATCTAAGGCCTTCCTGCTAAGTGAATGGCAGAAATCTGCAACCAGCCAGCTAACCACCAATTGCTACCAGGGATGCGCTAACTGCGGCCTGGCCTGCAACAAGGCGGGTTTATCGCCTTGTACCGGCCCAAAAAATTGCTCTTCCCCGGTAGACAGGAAAGGCGGTGCAAAATGAACCAGAATATAAGGCTGCGCTTCGCTAAGGGCGGAGCGCTAAGGTTTATCGGGCATTTGGATTTCCAACGGGTTTTCATGCAAACCGTAACAAGGGCGGGGTTGCCTGCTGCGTATTCCCAGGGGTTTAACCCGCATATTCTGTTATCTTTTGCGCTACCGCTGCCGTTGGGCATGGCCAGCATTAACGATTATGCAGATATCGCCCTGGCCGCCCCCATGGCCCAGGAGGAAATTATCCAGCGGCTAAATGCCGCAGCCCCAGCCGGGCTGGCCATCCACGAAGCATCCCCCTACGAGGGCAAGGGCGCGGCTGCCATCACCACCGCTGCAAAATACGAATTCACCCCCACCACCACATTGCCGCCAGATGCCTGCGAAAAAATCATGGCAATGGAAGCGCTGGTGGTGCCAAAAAAAACCAAAAGCGGCGTAAAAGACACGGATATCCGGCCAGATATTTTCCAGCTAACCCATGGCGAAACCATCACTATGCTGCTGGCCGCTGGCAGCGCGCGCTTTATAAACCCGCTTACAGTGGCGGGGCAACTAGCCGGGCAGCCACCATGCCCTTCTACCATATGCCGGGTGCAGCTGTACAAATCTTCCGGCAAGGAGCTTGTGGCTCTATGAAGAAACTGTATGTAGAAATTGCCGATAGCGCCGTAAAAGTCGCACTTACAGAGGGCGACACCCTGCGGGAATTAATAGTAAGCCACGGCAGTTGGGTGGACAAAATAATCATGGGCAAAATCAAGACAATTTTGCCAAATGAAATGGCCTTCATAGACATTGGCCACAACAAAAACGCCCTAATGAACACAAAACCAGGCCATGGCCTAAAGGCCGGGGATTCTATTTTGGTGCAGGTGCAAAAAGACCCAGCCGGAAAAAAAGGCGCATATGTAAGCCAGGCAATTAAGCTAAAAGGCAGCCTGGCAATATTATACGAACATGCAAAAGAAGCCGGAATCTCCCGCAAAATAACAGACCAGACAGAGGCAAAACGCCTAAAAAACATCGCCTTACAAAACCTGCCCCCCGGCTACGGCATATTAATACGCACAGGGGCCCAGCACAAAACCGAGGCCGAAATATCCGCAGAAATTCAAACGCTACACCAGTTACACCAGCAAATAAAAGCCAGTAAAGCCACTGCACCCACAACCATACACCCTGCCGAAGAAGAGAAAATACCAACAGATTTCCTCACAGATGATATTAGCGAAATTCATGTAAGCGGCAACACAGAAGGCATCCCCTTCCACAATGGTGCGCAGGTTTTCCGTCATGAGAAAGGGCTGTTCAAAAAGCTAAACAGCCAAATAAGCGCTGCCCTGGACAAAACCAATCCCCTACCCTGCGGCGGCAATGTAACCTTTGAAGAAACCGAGGCCTGCGTGGTGATTGACGTAAACACCGCCAGCAATATTTCGGCAAAATACCGGGAAGCCGTACTGCAAACCAACCTGGAAGCCGCAGCCCATATAACCCGGCAAATCACCCTACGCAACCTGTCTGGCATTATAATAATCGACTTCATAGACATGCCGGCAGACAGCGACAAAGCCATGCTAATGGAAACCTTAACCGCAGAATGCAAAAAGGAACGCATCCCGCCAGAGGTGATTGGCATGATACCGCAAGGCATGGTGCAGCTAATCCGCAGGAAAACCCGGCCCAGCCTATCACAGGCCATGTTGGCAGATTGTCAGCATTGTGGTGGCACAGGAAAAAGGCAGAGGCTATAGACCAGAAGGTCGGAAAGTTTACGATTCCAGCTAGCATTTTAGAAAAATGGTACCATACGGTACCACATTTTGGGCAATTTTCGCATCTCAAAAAGCAAAAACTCCCAAATCATCACGTTTTTTCATCTGAAAAACGAAAAAAAATAGCACTGGAATTTTTCACAATTTCAATGCTATTTTTTTTGCTTCTTTTTGTATGGTGAAACAATTTGAAATCGGTCTCGTTTGTCGAGATAAAAGCGCCATGAAATACCTTATTCCAGCATTTCATGGCGCTACCTGGCGAGACCGTTTTTCATTAATTTCGCTACGCAATAAAATCCAAAATCAAAGTTTTTTGATAAAACTTTTTTCCAAAAAAGTTTTTGGAGGTGTCGGAGGCAAAGCCTCTGACGGTTTTGTTATATCAACCCCACCCCAGCGGCCTCGTCCGCAATAACCACCACATCGTGGTGCAGCTGCAATGCAGATGCAGGTACAGCCGGGGTAATTGGCCCTTTAAACGATGCCCGCAAGGCCTCGGCCTTAGCTTGTCCGCTGGCCAGTAGCACAATCTGCTTGGCCATCATTATCGTGCGTATGCCCATGGTGATAGCATGGCGCGGCACCTCGCTTGCATTTGCAAAGTAACGGGCGTTGCTTTGTATCGTCATCTCGTCTAGTTGTATATGCTGGGTTTTGGCAGAGAAACTGCCAGCAGGCTCGTTGAAACCAATATGGGCGTTGTTGCCTATGCCTAGAATTTGCAGGTCTATCCCACCGCAGGCTTCTATCAGGGCTTCGTACCTGTCGCATTCTGCGGTTACATCTTTGGCTGCGCCGTTTGGTATATGCTGGTTGGCGGGCTTTACGTTTACATGGCTGTAAAGCTGCTGCTGCATATAGTAGTGGTAGCTTTGGTCGCTGCTTTGGGCAATTGGATAATACTCGTCCAAATTAAACCCAGTTATGCCTGCAAAATCCAAGCCAGCATCCCTATGCATGGCCACCAGTAGCTCGTACATTTTTGCCGGCGTACCCCCGGTGGCAAGGCCCAGCTTACAGTCGGGTTTTGCTTTAATTTTTGCCGCCACCAGCTCTGCAGCCTTTTGGCTCATTTCTGCAAAATCCTTTGTTATGATTATTTTTAACATAATTTCCCTCCAAATCTTGACTTTTTTTTACAATACCATAAATCCAGCATTTCTTGCAAACAATTTTTGAAAACCCGCCCTTGCAAACCTCTTGTGGAAAATGTTACAATGTTCACGTTTGTAATATTAGAAATTGTCATAAATAATTTTCCGAAAGGGGTCAAGAAATGCTGAACAAAAAAACAGTAGACGACATCAACGTAAAAGGCAAAAGAGTCCTGGTGCGCTGCGACTTCAACGTGCCGCTACAAGAGGGCAAAATCACAGACGAGAACCGCATAGTAGCGGCTCTACCAACCCTGAAAAAGCTTATCGCAGACGGCGGAAGGCTGATTCTATGCTCTCACTTGGGCAAGCCAAAAGGCCCAGACCCAAGCGCAACCCTAGCACCAGTGGCAGAGCGCCTAAGCCAACATCTTGGCAAGCCAGTAAAATTCATGGACGACGACGCAGTAGTTAGCGATGCAGTGCGTGCCGCCGTGGGTGCAATGGCAGATGGCGATGTTATGCTGCTACAAAACACCCGCTTCCGCAAAGAAGAAGGCAAAAATGAAGAGGCCTTCTCTAAAGACCTGGCCAGCATTGCAGACCTTTACGTAAACGATGCATTCGGCTCTGCACACCGCGCACATTGCTCTACCGTTGGCGTTACCAACTTTGTAGAAACTTCCGCAGTAGGCTACCTTATGGAAAAAGAACTGAAATTCTTAGGCAATGCCGTAGAAAATCCAGTTCGCCCATTTGTTGCCATACTTGGCGGCGCAAAAGTTTCCGACAAAATCCCGGTAATCAATAATCTACTAGGCAAAGTGGACAAGCTAATAATAGGCGGCGGCATGGCCTATACTTTCTTCGCGGCACAAGGCTATGGCGTTGGCACATCCCTTTTGGAAGAAGATAGAATCGAATTTGCCAAAGAAATGATAGCAAAAGCCAAAGAAAAAGGCGTAGAACTTCTGCTGCCAATAGACACAGTAGTAGCCAAAGAATTCGCCCGTGACGCAGAACACAAAACAGTACCATCAAGCGCAATTGAACCAGGCTGGATGGGCCTAGACATAGGCGAAAAAACCCGCGAACTATTCACCAGCGCCCTATCCGACGCAAAAACCGTAATATGGAATGGCCCAATGGGCGTATTCGAGTTCCCCAACTTTGCAAAAGGCACCCTAGCCCTAGCCCAAAAACTAGCAGACCTTAATGCAACCACAATAATAGGCGGCGGAGACAGTGCCGCAGCTGTAAACCAACTAGGCTATGGCGACAAAATGACCCACATCTCCACAGGAGGCGGCGCGTCACTAGAATTCCTAGAGGGCAAAGCTTTACCTGGTGTTGTTGCTGTACAAGATAAGTAAATCAAAACCAAAACCGTTAGAGGCTTCGCCAACCACACCCCCAAAAACTTATTCGGAGGTTTGTGGAGGTGTGGGGCAAGCCCCCAAGGTCTTGACGAGGAGAATACCATGCGTAAAACAATCGTAGCGGGCAACTGGAAGATGAATTTTGTGCCTAGTAGGGCTAAGGCCTTTGCTGTGGAGATGAAGGATAAGCTAGATAGTAACAAGGTAGAAGTTATACTTTGTGTGCCTTATGTGGACCTTCGTTCAGTAAAGGATGCGCTGGAGGGCACTAATATTAAGGTTGGCGCGCAGAACATGCATTACATGGACGAAGGGGCGTATACCGGGGAAATTTCTGGTGCTATGCTTAGGGACATGGGTGTACCTTATGTAATTATTGGCCATAGTGAAAGACGTGAACGTTTTGGGGATACAGATACCACTGTTAACCTAAAATCGCTAAAAGCGATTGAGCATGGCCTTGTTCCTATCATATGCGTTGGCGAAAGCCAAAAGCAGCGTAAGCAAAACAGGACTCAAGGCGTGTTGCGCAAGCAGCTAGCATTCGCCCTAGACGAGCTTACTGCCGATGACATGAGCAGAATCATCATTGCCTACGAGCCTATTTGGGCCATTGGTACGGGCGAAACCGCCACAGACCAGCAGGCAGAAGAAGCCTGCGCGTTAATCCGTCAGCAGGTAGAGCAGCGTTTTGGCAAGGCCGCGGCCGATAAGGTTCATATACTTTACGGCGGCAGCGTTACGCCAGATAATGCTAAGTCGCTTTTCTCCATGCCGAATATCGACGGCGGCCTGGTGGGCGGCGCAAGCGTAGTGCCATCCTTCGAAAAGGTGGTGCATTTTGAGTAAGAAAGACACCATAGTTTTGATGATATTGGACGGCTACGGCCTGTCTGGCGAGCAAGAACACAATGCAATATATCAATCCCAAACCCCGCATCTGGACTGGCTTATGCAGAATTTCCCTTGCAAGCCTGGCGCCGCCAGCGGCATGGATGTTGGCCTACCAGAAGGGCAAATGGGCAACTCTGAAGTTGGCCACACAAATATTGGCGCAGGGCGGGTTGTGTACCAAGAGCTAACCCGCATCACAAAAGAGATTGCAGACGGCGACTTCTTTAACAATGAAACACTAAAAGGCGCAGTAGAAAACGCCAAAAACAGCGGCAGTGCGCTGCATTTGTACGGCCTGCTGTCTGACGGCGGCGTACACAGCCACAACTCGCATCTGTACGCGCTGCTGGAGCTAGCCAAGCGCAACGGCCTTACGAATGTTTTTGTACACGCATTCCTAGACGGCCGCGACACGCCTCCCACTTCCGGCAAAGCTTTTGTAGAAGAGCTGGAGGCAAAAATGCAGGAAATTGGTGTGGGTAAAATTGCGTCTATCCACGGGCGCTACTACGCCATGGACAGGGATAACCGCTGGGAGCGCGTGCAACTTGCCTACGACGCCCTAACCCAAGGCAAAGGCGAAACTGCCGAAAGCGCCATCGCCTGCATGGAAAAAACCTATGCTGCCAATGTTAACGACGAGTTTGTACTGCCCACGGTTATTTTGGAGGGCGGCAAGCCTGTGGCCACTGTTAATGCGCAGGATTCCATCGTTTTCTTCAACTTCCGTCCAGATAGGGCTAGGGAGATTTCCAGGGCGTTCCTGCAGCCAGACTTTGATGGCTTCCCACGCCCAGGTGGGCCTATTCCGCTGTATTATGCCTGTTTCACAGAATATGATGTGACCATACCGGGCAAGCATGTGGCCTTTCACGCACAGTCTATGGACAATGTGCTGGGCAAATACCTGGCAGACAGGGGATTAACACAGCTGCGCCTGGCAGAAACAGAAAAATACGCCCATGTAACCTTTTTCTTCAACGGCGGCAACGAAGAACCATACGAAGGCGAAGATAGGACGCTGGTAGCATCCCCAAAGGTAGCCACCTACGACCTTCAGCCAGATATGAGCGCACATGAAGTGACGGACAAATTGGTAGAGGCAATAGAATCTGCCAAATATGACCTGATTGTAGTCAACTACGCAAACTGCGATATGGTTGGCCACACAGGGGTTATGCCTGCGGCCATACAAGCGGCAGAAACTGTGGACACATGCGTAGCCCGCGCCATGGACGCCATGCAACGCAACGGCACTCGCATGTTCCTATGTGCAGACCACGGCAACAGCGACAAAATGGTGGATACCGCCACAGGTGACCCTTTCACCGCGCATACTACTAACCCTGTGCCATTTGTGCTGTTCAACTGCCCGGGGTACGATTTGGAAGCTGGCGGAAGGCTTGCGGATATCGCGCCAACACTGCTAGAGCTGATGGGGCTGCCTAAGCCACCGGAGATGACCGGTAAGAGTTTGCTGCAAAAGAAATGATGGGTTTAGGGAGGCATTTTATGAATTTAGAGTTTCGCGTTGAATTGTTAGCGACTTTTAAGGCATTGAAGTTGGTAATCGACAAAAATGATAATACGCTGCTAAGGAATTGTATCCTTAGTGCCCTAAATGGCAAAATTCTGCATTCAAGTCTCCAAATACTACATGTACTTGTCGTAAATGATTGTATAGATGAAGCAAAGGCTCTAATCGATACAGTCTTAACCGAACTTGAGGCTATGCCCTCAATTGAAAATTGCAAGTAAAATAATTTAATCCAAGGAGGATAAAAAAATGCTTAAAACATTCATCGAAATCGTGGACATCCACGCCCGTGAGGTAATGGACTCCCGCGGAAACCCAACCGTAGAGGTTGAAGTAATCGTGCAAGACGAGCAAGACAAGCCATTTTCGGCTACTGCAATCGTGCCCTCTGGCGCTTCCACAGGTGCTTTTGAAGCAGTGGAACTACGCGACGGCGGTGACCGTTACTTGGGCCTTGGCGTAGAGAAGGCTGTAGAGAACGTAAACAACATCATAGCTGACGAAATCTGCGGCATGAACGCCCTAGACCAAGTTGCCGTTGACCAAAAAATGATTGACCTAGACGGCACACCAAACAAAGCAAAACTGGGCGCAAACGCTATCCTTGGCGTGAGCATGGCTGTGGCCAAAGCAGCAGCAGCAGCACTTCGCCTGCCACTTTACCAGTATCTTGGCGGCTTCAATGCGAAGCAGCTTCCAGTACCAATGATGAACATTCTTAACGGCGGCAAACATGCAGACAACACTGTAGACTTCCAAGAGTTCATGATTATGCCTGTTGGCGCATGCTGCTTCAAAGAAGCGCTGCGCATGTGTGCAGAAATTTATCATAACCTAAAGAAAATCCTTAAATCCCGCGGCCTGGCAACAGCCATTGGCGACGAAGGCGGCTTCGCACCAGACCTAGCCACACCAGACGAAGTTATAGACACAATCATTGAAGCAGTAAAAGCAGCCGGCTACGAGCCAGGCGCAGACATCCGCATAGCCCTAGACGTAGCCGCAACAGAACTTTATGGCGACGCAAGGAAAAACGGCAAAGAAGGCCTATACTACTTTGCTGGCGAAAGCCAAATGACAGGCAAAGAAATCTACCGCACAAGCGAAGAAATGGTAGATATGTACGAAGCCCTTTGCAAAAAATATCCACTTATCTCTATCGAAGACGGCCTAGACGAAGAAGACTGGAATGGCTGGAAACTCCTTACAGACCGCGTAGGCGATAAAGTTCAAATAGTAGGTGACGACCTGTTCGTAACCAACACAGAACGCCTACAAAAAGGCGTAGACACCAACACAGGCAACTCTATCCTTATTAAAGTAAACCAAATTGGCACACTTACAGAAACCTTCGACGCAATGAAACTGGCCCACCGCAACAACATGACAACAATAGTAAGCCACCGCAGCGGCGAAAGCGAAGACGCAACTATCGCAGATATCTGCGTAGCTGTAAACGCAGGCCAAATCAAAACAGGCGCACCAGCCCGCAGCGACAGAGTTGCCAAATACAACCAGCTACTTCGCATTGAAGAAGAACTAGACGAAATAGCAGAATACCCAGGCTTAGGTGCATGGTTTAACTTAAAAAACAAATAATAACACCTTGGGGGCTTTGCCCCCAATCCACCACTTCTTTTTTGAAAAAAAGAAGCAAAAAACTTTAATGTCGGTTTATTTTTTCACTTTGAAGAGATTGCGAAAATTTTCAGTTGGTCGGAATTTCCGACCAACTGAAAATTGAAAAGTTAAAGTTTTTTGCCCGCTTTTTTCCGCAGAAGTTGGTTTAGATGTGGGGCAAGGCCCCACAAACTTAATCTTTTGATATTCTATGGGCAAGCCATAGTAATAAATATTTTACAGAAAGCAGGAGATACCAATGGTAAGAGTAGGTATTAACGGATTTGGGCGTATTGGACGCCTTGCATTTAGGTATGCGCAAACGCTGCCAGATGTTGAAGTAGTAGCAATCAACGACCCAGGGCTAGACCTGGATTACATGCAGTACATGCTAAAGTACGATTCAATCCACGGCCGTTTTTGCGGCGAAGTTGGCAGCGATGGCGACAAACTTGTGGTAAACGGCAAGAAGATTTCCGTTTTCAGCAAATGGGAACCTAAAGAAGTTCCTTGGGGCGAGGTTGGCGCAGATTACATTCTTGAATGTACAGGCGTTTTCCTTACTCAAGAGAAGGCACAGGCATACCTAGACGGCGGCGCAAAGAAAGTTGTTTTCTCTGCACCGGCTAAAGACGATGCGACACCAACCTTCGTAATGGGCGTAAACCACGAAAAATACACAGCAGACATGAAAATCGTATCCAACGCAAGCTGTACAACCAACTGCCTAGCACCAATCGCAAAAGTTATCAACGATAACTTCGGCATTGCAGAAGGCCTAATGACAACTGTTCACGCTACTACAGCTACCCAGCTTACAGTAGACGGCCCTTCTAAAAAAGACTGGCGTGGTGGCCGAGCAGCAGCAGCCAATATCATCCCATCTTCAACAGGCGCAGCCAAAGCAGTTGGCCTTGTAATACCAGAGCTTAAAGGCAAACTTACAGGCATGGCTTTCCGCGTGCCAACCGTTAACGTATCAGTTGTAGACCTTACCGTTCGCCTAAACAAAGCAGCTTCTTATGCACAAATTAAAGAAGTGGTTAAAGCCGCAGCAGAAGGCCCAATGAAAGGCATCCTAGGCTACACAGAAGACGCAGTTGTATCTACAGACTTTATCGGCGAAGGCTGCACAAGCGTTTTCGACGCTGGCGCAGGCATTAGCCTAAACGACAACTTCGTTAAGCTAGTATCATGGTACGACAACGAATGGGGCTACTCTTGCAAGCTAGTAGACCTAATGCGTCATATGAAAAAAATTGACGGCTAATATTTAAACTAAAACCGTGAGCTTTGCCCCACCCCCCGTTTTTGTGGGCGGTGGGGCAAGTCTAGCGGTTTATTTATTTGGAGGATTTTTTAATGAGACAGACTTTTAAAATTGCAGCAGTTTGTTTGATGGCAATGGTTATGGTCATGCCAAATTTGGTGGCCTTCGCAGCGCCTACGGCAACAATGGGCAACAACCCTACCAAGTCAATTTACAGGCATTTCGAGAATTATTTCATGGTGGGCAATATTTGGAGCAGTAGCTGGCGCGGGCCAATGAACGCACCAGAAAGAGAATTTTTGGCTTATCATTTTAATGCAATAACCGCAGAAGACTATCATAAACCAGACCAGATTGTACCCGCTGGCGCCCAGTTTAGAGATTTTAACAATGTGGCCGGCTGGAACTGGGAGCGCGCAGAACGCGTACTAAACTTCGCAGAAGAAAATAATATGGCAATGATTGGCCATACTTTGGTATGGCATGGGCAATCCCCGCTGTGGTTTACGGGTGCGCCCGGCCATGCGCAGCTGCCGCTTTTAACTAGACAACAAGCCATGTACAACATGGAAAGATATATCAACGAAGTAGCAGGCCGCTGGAGCGGCAGAATTCATTCATGGGATGTGGTTAATGAGGTTTTTGTTAACTGGTTCTCTCATGGTGATTGGACACAAAACCCAGACTGGCGGCATTGGCTGCGCCGAGGCGATACAGGCCTAGGCACAAATGACCTACGCTGGTACGATGCTTTCGCCAACGGCGCAAGGGCAAACGAATGTGGGTCGGATTATATTTTCTATGCCTTCAAGTTCACAAGGCTGGCAGACCCCAATGCAATTCTGTACTACAATGATTTTAACGAGGAACACCCCGGCAAACGCGAAGCCATTGCACAAATGGTAGAGCAAATTAACGCCCGCTGGCGCGGCCACCCACAATACGACGGCCGCCTGCTTATTGAAGTTATCGGGATGCAATCCCATTTCCACCTAGGCGCGCCTGGCGCTGGTGGCGGTACGGATTTCGCCCTTGTGCGCGCAGCCATAGAGCGCTTTATCAGAACAGGCGCCAGGATTAGCGTAACAGAGCTAGATATCACCATAGGCACATCTCAAAACCCGCTGGGCACACCACTTAACCAAAACCACCAACAGCTACAAGCAGACGCTTTCCGCCGGGTGATGGAATTCTATGTACAATTCCACCAGCATATTAACCGGGTAAGCTTCTGGGGCATGGAAGACAGCAGAAGCTGGCGCAGAGCCCAGCATCCAACCCTATTTGCAGAAAACTTCGTACCAAAGGCAGCCTTCGACGCGGTGCTAGCAGTTGGCCACGCACCCACCGCAGGCCGCAATGCAGCAGGCGCGCCACAAAGGCCAGCCCCACAACCCGCGCCACCAGTGGCAACACCCACACCAGACGCCAACGACAACGAAGCAACGCCAACGCCAGCACAACTATTGATTTCACCCCCCACCCCAGCCGAAACCCCAACGCCCACACCTGCAACGCCACTTAGCATCATCCGCTTCGCCATAGGCAGCGAAACCTACACCATAAACGAAACCGCCAACCAGCTAGACGCCGCGCCCTTCATAGACGAAACCACAGACCGCACAATGCTACCCCTACGCGCCGTGGCCACAGCCCTAGGTGCAGAAGTAGCCTGGGAAGGCAGCACCCGCACCGTAACAATAACCCAGGCCCACACCACCCTAACCCTAACAGCAGACATCCCCCTACCAGACAACATGGGCGCCCCTTTAATAGTAAACGACCGAGTATTCGTACCGGCCCGCTACGTAGCAGAAATGCTAGGCGCAAACGTGTTATGGGATGCGATGAACAGGGCCGTGTATATTACAGTATAGAATCAACGCAACTTTAAAAGAGCTGTTGTGCCTGGCATTTGAAAATGCCAGGCATAACAGCTCTTTTCGTTTGAATATGGTCATTTAAACCAAAAACAAACCACAGAAGCTGGAGGGTTATAGTTTTATTTTAGCGAAAAATTCAGTTGGTCGGAAAATCCGACCAACTGAATTCACAAACGCAAAAACAAGGCAGCTCCGCCGTATTTATAGTCCGTTAAATTGGAAACAATCCCTCAGAGCGAAGGGGTTTTGCTGTAATGCGAGGGAAACAACAACGTAGCGCACAAGACGATGCGCAAGATGGCGTTTACGAAGCAGTACAACAAAATCACAAGCTCTAGAGGATTGTTTTCGGTTTAACTGACTGCATTTTCCCCTCCCTAAAAAGACAACTCTCTAACATGTTGCAAACATAGTGCGATATTCCAACTATCAACCCTCTCTGTTTTTACTTGCCTTATGCGCCACTTTATGTTAAATTTCAAGGGCATTTGACATTGCATATGGATAATGTCGGGCATTTATTGCAAGGGGTAAACCCCTATTAAAAGGAGGAACTTTATGTTCGCACAAACTCTTAGCGTCAAAACCATCGTTGCCATTGGTATTGGCACCGCCCTGTTTTTCTTGTTGGCCAGGTTTGCGTCCATTCCTGTGTTTGCCAACACAACCCTCACATTCCAGTATGCGTTGCTGGCCTTTTTTGCGGTATTGTTTGGGCCAATCGCCGGGCTTATTATTGGGCTGGCGGGGCATATTTTAACAGACCTGCATTTTGGCTGGGGGCTGTGGTGGAGCTGGATAATTGTGTCTGGCGTGGTTGGTTTTGCATTCGGCGTTATGATGAAAGGTGTTAACGTAGACGAAGGCGAGTTTGAAAAGAAAAGTTCCATCATCAGGTTTATTGTTTGCTCGGCAATTATTCATGTTATCTCTTGGGGTGTTATTGCGCCGGTTTTGGATATTCTTATCTATTCACAGCCAGCCAACCGCGTGTTTACGCAGGGTTTAATTGCATCCATAGGTAATATTATCACCACCGCTGTGGTTGGCACAATTTTGCTGTTTGCATACAGCAAGGCAAAGCCAAAAACAGGCAGCCTAAGCAAAGACAGATAAAAATTTCACAAGTAGAGGTAAGCAATGCAGCCAATTATTTCCTTTGAAAATTTCACATTCCAGTACCGCGCCCAGAAAGAACCGTCGCTTGCTGATATCAACCTAAGCATAAATCAGGGCGAAAAAGTGCTTATAGCCGGCGCCAGCGGCAGCGGCAAAAGCACCCTTGCCAACTGTATAAACGGTCTTATACCCTTCAACCATAAGGGTACCGCCAGCGGCAGCTGCAAGGTTAACGGCGTTGACACTAGTAAGCTAAGTGTGTTCGAGCTATCTAAAATTGTGGGAACAGTGTTGCAAGACACAGACGGACAATTTGTAGGGCTAACCGCCGGAGAAGATATTGCATTTTCACTGGAAAATAATTGCCTGCCCAAGGAAGAAATGCTGCCGCAGGTAAAAACTGCGGCTTGTAAAACAGGCATAGGGGATGCATTTTTAGATACATCCCCTTTCGACCTGTCTGGCGGGCAGAAGCAGCGCGTTAGCATGGCAGGTATTTTGGTAGACGATATCCAAATCCTACTATTTGACGAGCCACTTGCAAGCCTTGACCCTTCCACAGGTAAGAACACAATCGCCCTAATAGACAAAATAAGGCATGACACCAGCAAAACTGTAATAATAATCGAACATAGGCTAGAGGATGTACTATACCGCGATGTAGACCGTGTGGTAATAATGCACGACGGGCGCATCGTGTCGGATATGCCCACCGCAAAGCTGCTTTCTGGCAGCTTGCTTCGTGAACATGGGCTTCGCGAGCCGTTGTATATCTCTGCCATGCGATATGCGGGTATTGCGCCCGCTGAAGAACATAAACTAGCGCGGATAGACCAACTAACATTATCCCAGGGCGATAAAGCCACCATAAAAAATTGGTACCAAAACCTGCCCCCTGCGGAAGCCGAGCAAAACCAACAAGAGCTTTTGCGGGTTAGCAACCTAAATTTCACCTACCCCAGCAAGGATAGAACCCTGCAAAATATCAGCTTCACTATCACCCGCGGCGAGATGACCGCAATAGTGGGTACAAATGGCGCAGGCAAAAGCACAATGGCCAAGCTAATTTGCGGCTTCGAGCAGCTGGACAGCGGCAAAATAGAGCTCTTTGGCCAGGATATAACAGAAGAAACTATTTTCAACCGGGCAAAACATATAGGTTATGTGATGCAAAACCCAAACCAGATGATATGTAAGCCAATGATTTTTGATGAAGTGGCGCTTGGGCTTGTAAACCAAGGCATAGACGAAGCTGAAATAAAACAAAGGGTTGAAGCCACCTTAGAAATATGCGGCCTGCATCCATTTAGAAACTGGCCGGTATCTGCCCTAAGCTACGGCCAGAAAAAACGCGTAACCATAGCCAGCGTGCTGGTGATGAACCCCGAAATAATCATCCTAGACGAGCCAACAGCAGGCCAAGATTACCGTCATTACACAGAAATCATGGAGTTTCTAAAAGCGCTGCAAGCTAAGGGCGTAACCGTACTGCTAATCACCCACGACATGCACCTAATGCTGGAATACGCACCCAGGGCGCTGGTATTTTCTGGCGGAAACCTTGTGGCAGATTTACCGTCAGCCACATTGTTATGCGACCCTGTTTTATCTGAAAAGGCCAGCCTAAAAGAGACCAGCCTGTTTCACCTAGCGGCAGAATGTGAAATAGACGACCCCGCAGCCTTCACCCGCTGCTTTATAGAATATGAGAGGGCAAAATCATGAGGGCCGGCGGGACTAAAACCGGGCTAAGTTATATAGACAAAAACACGCCTGTACACCGCCTTACAGGGGCATCTAAGCTGCTGATGGTGTTATTTTTAAGCCTTTCGGCCATGATTACTTTTGACACGCGGCTGCTGGCTATTATCGTGGTGTTATCGTTTATACTCTTTGTGGTTTCCCGGGTGCCATTGCGTGAAATGAAGATGATTGCCGGGTTTTTGGTATTTATCCTGGCCATGAACACAATAATAACCTATTTATTTGCCCCAGAAGAAGGAGTGCGCATTTACGGCACAAGAACAGAAATTTTCCATATTATCGGGCGATACTACATCACCCAAGAGCAGCTGTTCTACCAGTTTAACCAAACCCTAAAATACTTAGCAATACTGCCACTGGCGCTAATTTTCTTCGTCACCACAGAGCCAAGCGAGTTTGCGGCTTCGCTAAACAAAATAGGTGTCAATTACAAAATCGCGTATTCCGTCACATTGGCGCTGCGCTACATCCCTACCGTTATGCGGGAATATAGAGAAATAAGCCAGGCACAGCAGGCCCGTGGCGTTGACCTTTCCAAAAATGTAAAAATAACCACCAGGGTACGGGGCATGGTTTCCATCATGTTTCCCCTAATCATCACCAGCATAGACAGAATCGACAGGATAGCCAACGCAATGGAACTACGCAGCTTTGGCAAAAACAAAACCCGCACATGGTATCAATCGCGGCCATTTAAAAAGGTCGATTATTTTGTTATAACATTAAGCGCGCTGCTTATAGTAGCGGCAATTGTAATGGGCATTATAAACGGAGGAAGATTTCTTAACCCGTTCGTATAAAAAATTTGGAGGAGATTAAAATGAAAAGAAAATTTGTATCATGCATGATTGTGGCCGCAATGGCCTTCGGGGGGCTAGCCCTAGCCTCTTGTGGCAACGACGAACCACCAGTAGTAGATCCAGACCCGTCACTGGCGGTTCATGTACCATCGCCAGAACCTACCCCAGAGCCTACGCCGCCCCCTACCCCAACACCTGCCCCGGTAGAAGTAAACTTCCCTGAGTTTTTCTACACTTTTGACGATTATGTAGTGCTGGGCAGCTTTGCCGTAAAATTTATCGACGAGGTAAGCTTTGATACAATCACAGACCCAGACAGCGGGTTCTACGGCGCGGAGGTTGTCCGTGTTCCCATTAGCATAGAAAATATCAGCCATACGCAGCAAAACCCAAACACCCTAGCATATTTTGTGGAATCCCCGGCCGGCAATACCCTGGAAAGCATCAGCGAATATTTCTCCACAGAGAATATTGGCTGGGCGGGCAGCATGTCTATGGCTTCTAATATTACTACCCATTTGCATTTTTTGTACGAAGGCAGCGGGCTGTACCAAATATGGTTTGAATGGCTGGTTGACCTAGACTTCCCTGTTGCGCTACCTATTTTTAGATGATGTATAGTGAAATAAATGAGAAACGGTCTCGCCAGAGCGGCACCTGAAACGCCGAGATAAGGCGTTTTGCTGCTTTGCCTGGTATTTTTATAAATTTTAGTGAGCATAGTCAGGTTTATAGTAATTAAACTGGAAAATCGTCCAGTTTAATTACTCAGCCAGCTAACGCTGTCTGACTGCACCTCCTACGCTTCGTTGCGTCGGTGCAGGGCGTTCATGTAACTTCAAAATTGCTCAAGGCTTCGCCTTGGACAATTTTGAAGTTAATTCACTATAAACCAAAAAAAGTCATCCGGCGCATTTGTAGCCGCATGACTTTTTTGGTTGCTAGGAAATTGCTATGTAGCTAGTGCGCGACGGCTTTCAGCTCATTATAGCCACTCCGCCTAAAAACATTCGCATAGAGCGCAGGAAATTTTTCGCAAGACGAGAAGCTGAAAACCGCCGCGCACTAGCGGTGCGCAAGGTTTTCAGCGACGAAGGCTTGTGGGAAATTCACAAGTTCTATGCGAATGTTTTTAGGTTGAGTGGCTATATCTTGCGAAAAATTTCCCTGCGTTCTATATGAGTGTTTTTTAGGCAGAATTACTATAGTGAAATAATTCGAAATCGATCTCACCTGTCGCGGCAAAAACGCCTGAAACGCCTTATCTCGGCGTTTCAGGTGCCGCTCGGGCGAGACCGTTTCTCATTTATTTCACTATATAAGCCAAAAGCAAACTACAGAAATTTGATGGTTGAAGTTTTATTTTGGCGAAAAATCCAGTTGGTCGGAAAATCCGACCAACTGAATTAGTAAAACACCTAAAAAACGGTCTCGCCCGTCGCGGCAAAAACGCCTAAAACGCCTTATCTCGGCGTTTCAGCTACCGCTTTGGCGAGACCATTTCTCATTCATTTTACCATACTAATTTCAACTTAACTGACCTTAACCTGCAAATACAATCTCGTAACTCGCATCTGCTGCGGCAGTAAAGCTGATCAAATTCTCGCTTGCCACTTCAAATACAATGCTTTCGCGAAGCTGGTTGCCATCGCTATCTTGTACTTTGTACAGGCTAGCATTAGCCAGGCCGCTATAGTAGACTGCAATTTCGCCGCTGCCCCTTGTGCCAATATGCAGCATCGCGCTGTCTAGGCCTCCGTCGCTCCAAAATTGGTCCACTGTGATATCGCCCCTGGCGCGCAGGCCAACCATTCTGCCGCTGGCCCATGCGGTTTCCCTGGGGATGGCTGGCAGCAGGCGAATGATGCCGCCATGGCTTTGTATGAACATTTCTGCCACGCCGGCAGTGGCGCCAAAATTACCGTCAATTTGGAATGGCGCATGTGTGCCAAAAAGGCTTGGCAATTTCTGGTGGAACAGCAACCCCTGATACACCCTAAAGGCCGCGTCATCTTCCAGCAGGCGTGCGCGGATATTTAGCGTCCATGCTCTGCTCCAGCCGGTTGTGCCGTCTGTGCGGCCGCCGCCTAAGGATACACGCATGGCTTCTGCATAGATATCATCTTGGGGGCTGCGGCCGGGGATTATCATTGTACCGGGGTGTAGCGGGAAAAGGTGATTTATATGGCGGTGAGGGCCACTGCCTGGGTTGCGGGTGTTAAGCCCTAGCCTATCCATTTGGGTTTCATGCCGCCATTCTTGGAAGAAGCCTGCCCGGCCTATTTTCGGGCCAGACAAGTTTGCCTGGGAACCTCGCATTGCAGCTATATCTGCGGCAAAACGTGGGTCTGTATCGTAGCCCAGTATTTCTGCCGCGCGGATTGCCGCATCAAAAACCTCCCATACCAAGGCTTGATCGCTGGTGCAGCCCAGGCTGTAAGGCCCATGCTCTGGAGAGAATGACGGATTAGTTACCAGCGCGCCATCAAATGAATCTATCCACAGATTATCTTCCCAAAATATAGCCGCACCAAACAGGGCTGGCCAGTATTTTCTTAGCATATCTTCGTCCAGGTTGAACAAATAATGTTCCCAGATATGCAAAGCCATCCACGCGCCGCCGCTTGGGGCATAAAAGGCAGAATACCAGCTCTCTGGCAGCGCATGAGCCCAAATATTGTTTACATGATACGCCACCCACCCCCGCGAACCCTGCCCCACATAAGGCTCGCCAGAAATTGGCTCAAATGGCCCACCACGGTAGCTGCTGTGCGCACCCTCTGGGAATGGCCTATTCGCCGGGCGCATATGGTAATGCCTTGCCACGGCCTCGCCACGGGGAACCAATGAACGTACATACTCAAGCTTGGGGATATGAGTTTCTGCCAGGTTTGTAACTTCTGCTGGCCAGTAGTTCATTTGTATGTTGATATTTGTGTGATAATCTGCCTCCCAGGGCGGGTTCAGCCCCGCAGCCCATACCCCTTGCAGGTTGGCTGGCAGGCTGCCCTCCCGGGAAGATGCGATTAGCAAATACCGGCCAAACTGGAACATGAGAATCTCTAGGTAGCGGTCAAGCTCTGCGCGGCGTGCTTCTGTTAGGCCTGCGTTTACATGGCCGGCAGGGCGCGCAGTGCCGCCCGGCCGCGAGTTGCCAACAGCCCAGTTGTAGCCCCATACTATTTGCTCTGTGGTTTCTTCCGGGGCGGTGGCAGGGGCGTTATCTAGCCGAAAATCCACCCGGCCAAAAAGCCTCATGTAATCTTCCAAATGCCGCCGTAAAAGTGCATTGTAACCCATTGCTGCCGCGGCATTCATGCGGCTGCGGATATCGTAGAAGGCCTCTTCGCGGTGGCGGAAAAAGTCGAAATAATGGTCCATGCTTTGTACATAATTTGTGCCGGCCACCATTAGGATTACAATTTCATCCACATCGGTGACTTCCAGCATACCGCCGGCGGCTGTAACGCGGCTCATGTCCACTTGGCCGTTTACAAATGGGATAACCTGCAGCTGCATTAGAAAATGTAGCGCATGGCGCGGGTCGTTTATGTGGCCGGGGGGCTGGCCTATAAGCTCTAAAATATTTGCGTGAGGGGCGGTGACTTCGGCGTTTGGCTGGGGCGTTTCTATGGCTATTGTTTTGCTAAAGCTGCCGCTGCCAGTGACGCGCATGGCAAAAATATTGTCTGGGAAGCTGGTGAAATATTCTCGGGTAAATTCTACGCCTGCGTTCGGCCCGCTACTGCGTATATGTTGGATTCTTGCGATGCCGGTTTCTAGCAATAAGCCCCTGTCGTAGCTGGTGAAGGCTTCATCTTCTGCCGGGCTGTTGTGGTCGTTTTCATCGTTGTTGCCGCCCAGCAGCAGCTGGCTTATTTGGAAGCCGCCCAAGCCTTCGCCGCCTCTGGTTTCGGTGGCTTCAAACCTAAAATATTGGAAATTGGCGGGTTGCAGCAGGTCTATTGTCACGGCTGCGTGGCGGGCTGTTGGCAAAATCATTTCTTCTTGGTTGTGGATTATTGTCCATTCGCCGCTGGGGGAGTTGCGGCCTTTTAGCACCCAGGCTGCGGGGTCACGGGAGGGTTGGTCGTTGGCGGTGGCTATGGTAACGATGCTAAACTCAAAAGGGTTATCAAAATTCCATTCAACCCACACTGGGTCTGCCGCTGTGGCCGTGCCCTGGGCAAACCATTTTGCGTCGTTTTCTACGAAAATATTTGCGGCACCTTCGCCGCCTGCGGCGTTGTCCCTGTTTGGCCTTACATTCCTGGCTACTGGCCTTGGGGCGGCCGGGCGCGGGGCTTCTGGGTCAATTAGCACGATTCTGCCCATTTCTTGAAACGAGCCGAAGGCTGTTCTTTCCCCGGTTAGGAAAGTGTGGATATCGTTAAGCACCTGGTGGCGGCCAGTATTTGCGCCACCGCCAGAAAAATTCTCGGCATGGAGGCCGTCTGGGAAGTCGCTAAGCACATGTACGCCGCCTGTGCAGCCAGATACATCTGTGCGGGCATGCGCCGGAAAACCTGCCGGGTAGCAGTTTGTACCATCGCAAAAAACCATGCCCTGGGTGGCGTAAGCATATGAATATTCATCCAGCCGCTGCCGGATAAATTGCAGGGCAAGCTGGGTGGTGTGCGGGCTGTTGCGGAAGTTCATATACGGATAATCTGGCCGAACGCCAGGCCCACCAGACCATAGGGTTTTCTCGTTTATAAGAATATACTCGCGAACCACGCCGCCAAATAGGGTAGCGCCCATATGGCCGTTGCCAAGGGCGGTAATATCGCTGAAAAAAAGGTTGCCATCTGCACCGAAGCTGTTAACAAAATTGGGCAGTGCGGGACGGTTATGCCTTGTGCGCAAGTACGACTGGGCGATGTATTGGTCTATATTGGCGGGGCGGGGTTCGGTTTCTGTGTATGGTATCGGGTGGATAGTGGCTGGTAGAACCTCTGAGGTTGGGGCGGGCGTTGGCGTGGGGGATGGTGGTGGGGTGGTGGGTTCTGCCGTTGGCTGGGTATCGGTTATTGTTTCGGCGATATAATCCCCTGGCACGGAATCGTTCACGTTGTTCATGGCATGTTCCTCCTCATTGCCGGATAGCAAAAAAATGATTGGGATTGCTGCAATTATTAGAATTACGATGGTGATGATAATGCCTTTTTTGCCCATTTGAGATGCCTCCTTTGGTGGTTTGGCTTACATTGGTATGTGATGAAACCCAAATCAACTTATTACAGATTGTAATTAGTTGATTTAGGTTTAGCAGATATATGTTTATACATGAAATACCCACCAATGTGGGCAAAACTCCACATTCCCATCGCTGCGCGCTACGGCCCAATCATTAGAAACATGTATCACATGACAAAATCACTATATAATATCTGCAGATAAAGTAAATTAGGTTTTTTTCCATATGTATCGACATTCTTTCCGGCATTTGCCGGAAAAAAACCGCCCCAGCGAATTGCCGCGGGCGGTTTATAAATATAGTAGAGTTCTTCTGAAATTGTAAAAAACGCAATTTTAGAAGAAGCAAAAGATTGAAAATGTAACTTTTCCAATATCCCCTACGGGAATTTCGGAAGAAGTCTACTATATCCCAATGCTAAAATTTGTGGAGTTGTGGCCGGCAAAGCCTCTACCAATTTTATTATCAATATTCCACTCGTATAACCCCAACCAGCCCATCCTGCTGCACGGCCATCAAGTTGCTTGTGCCGTAGAATGTGGACACTGAGTCAAATTCCATTGCAGCGGGGATGACTACCTGACCTGCTTGGTTTATAAAGCCCCATTTTCCGCCGGTTACCGGGGTGTCACCTTGTGAGACGAAGGATGGGGTGCCACCTTTGTTTATTATAGCTAAAGGTCCGTCACCCCAGCCTATGTGGCTGTATTCTTTAGGCAGGACTATTTCGCCATGCTTGTTTATTATGCCAAATGAACCTACAAAAAGACCCATATCACTTACTTCGCCTGTGGCCACCACTATAAGGTCATCTGCGAACATGCGGGTTATTGCGAAGGTGTCCTCCGTTATTGGCTGGGCGCTTCTGTCAACAATGCGCCACTGGCCATCGCCTGTACCCAGGGATAACAAATCCTGTGAAAGGATTTGTACTATATGATACTCTGGTTCTATAAGCACCCGCCCGGTAGATAGCTCCATCACGCCCTCCCTACGCTGGGCATCGAAACCTACGGCCACTACCGCAAGGTCGTAATTCACCTGTGGGGCTATTGAGCTAAACTGCCCTGGGGGCACATGCCATTCCCCTGTTAAAGTGTCCAATATACCGGCAGTGCGGTCATAACCCCAGTTGCCCATGCCTGCCACTGCCAGGCCATTTGTGTCAAAATGGTGAATCCAATCATATATGCCGGTTGGCACTAGCATACTGCGGGTGCGCAGGCATAAAACGCCGGCGGTGTGCTGTGGGCTATCCAATGGGCCGCCCTGTACATAAACCATGCCATCCCAAAGGTAGGATGTAAACTGGAAGCTTTCTGGCACAACCATGTAATTGTCACGGTTTAGAATAATCGTTTCAGTGACAGACACCCCTAGGGCAAAGTGATTTTCGTCCAACACGGCCGCGTGTAGGTATTCTGGCGGTATTATTACTTCGCCAGCCTCGTTTATTATGCCCCACCTGGCGTCTTGGCGGTTTTGGCCTACAGCGGCAGCGGCAAAACCATGAGAAAACCTTGAAATAAAGTTAAACCCCAGCGCGATTTCATTGCCTTGCAGGTCGAAAAGATATTGGCGGCTGTGTTCCCAGCCTTCGCCCTTGGTGGCGTCAAGCCTATCGTTAAATATTGATATCCACATATATTCCATGGGCAAGATAACTTCCCCGGTGCGGATGTTTATTGCGCTGCTTAGGCCGCCAGATGTGACCACGGCTACATCGTTGGCAAAACCGTTAACCCATTCGTACTCTAGCTCGATTATGGTTTCCCCTGTTATATCTACAAAGCGCCATTTATCATTGTAGCGCGCAGCAAAGATACCCTCTTCATAGAAATGGGCAATATGCTGGTAGCGCATGGGTAGAATAAATTCGCCATTGATGTCTATTAAGCCAAATACACCGTCTTCCCAGCTGCCGTTCATTACAATGGCCACGCCGCCTTGGAAGCCAATAATATGCTCATAACTGGGCTGCACCAGCATTGTCCAATGCGGCGGCAAAGGGTCTTGCCCTGGGGCTGGTGCTTCTGCCAGGGTGGGTTGCTGTGTTGCTGATGGCTCTAATATATCCGCATCTTCTGTGCTGCGTACAACATACCATGTAACCAGCCCGATTACGGGCAAGGTCAGCAGCACAAAAAGAAATTTTCTCATAGCTATCTCTCCAGTCTAACGAAGCCCCAGAGGCCGTCACGTTCCACGCGCAGCATATCCCCGCCGCCAAATTGCACATGGCAAAAATCCATTTCTGCCGGGGCAATAAAGTTACCCGCCTCATCAATTATGCCCCAGTAGCCCTCAAACACCATGTTAAGGCCTATCCCCATGCCAACCTCTGCCCAAGATGCACTTGTGTTAACCAGGGCAAGGCCATCTACTGCATGGGAAATTGAGCCAAATTCCACAGGCAGCACAAGCTGGCCGCTGGCGTCCATTAGTCCCCATTCACCGTTAAAAGTAAACCAATCGTAATGGCGGAAATACTCGCCCTGGCCCACAGCCACCAAAGTATCGGAGAAGCCTTGCACCTCGTTAAACAACATTGGCGATATAGGCGTGCCGGTTCTGTCTATCAGCTGCCATTCCCGTTCTTCAAAGCTCCAGCCGGCCCATGTTCCGCTCACGGCCTTGGCTATCACTTCGCGGCTTACCACCTGTATACTATAGAACTCTATAGGTACTACCAGCTGGCCTGTGGCTAGGTCTATCATGCCTGCGCGGGAGTATTCTCCCCAGCCTTCGTGTACTATGGCCAGGCCTAAATCGTCATGCAAAATAACTTCGTTGTACAGGCCAATGGGTATGATTTCCTCAAAAGTGTTGGTGTCTATTATTCCCACGCTTCTGTCTGCGCCCCAGCTGCCTGTCATAACCAGCGCTAAATCGGCCTCAAAGCTAGTGTTAATCCAATTGAACATATCTTTTGGGATAATATCCTCGCCTGTGTGCAAATCAATTATGGCCACGCTGTTGTTTGGGTAAAAGCCATGCCCTGCCCGCACCCTGCCGCCGCCAAGGTAGTTTATCTCTGTAAAAATCCATGGCAGTACATTCTCGTTGGCTAGGTTAACCACGCCCCAATGCTCTGTAGCTGGGTCTTGCACGGCTATAAATTCCTCTGTTAGAACATGCAAATTGTTGAACTGGGTTGGCAGAATAACTTCGCCATCCATGCCCACTACGCCCCAAAGCCTGTCATCCCAATGTTGGCCTATTGCCACTGTCGCCATCCCATGCCAAAACTCGTGGATAACATCGTATATTGGCGGAATCACCACATTGCCCTGCATGTCTAGCTTGGATGCCTTGCCCGGGTTATCCCAATCTTCGCCATCGGTGATTATTACAAAGCCATCGGCAACTCTAATCCACAGATGTTGTGGCGGCCGGATTTCTTCTCCGGTTGCTAAATTAATAAGCCCAAAACGCCCGTCTACTGCAACTACTAAATGTTCATTGTCCTGCTGGATAAAAGCTTCGTCGAATTCGAATGGCACAATCGTATCCCCTGCACGGTTGATAACACCATACCTGCCGGCTTGGCTTACCACAAAATAATCCAGCGGGAATTCCGTATATGGAGATGAATGAAACTGATGTATATTGCCGATGCTGTTGTAAATTTGCGGAATAACAAAATTGCCCGCGGTATCTATAATCCCCCAAACGCCGTCTGGCCAGCCGCCGGTTTGAACTGCGGCTATACCCTCTACAAACTCGGTAACTTGGTCAAATTGTGGCTCTATTACCATTGCCCAGCCGGTGGCGCTTGTGCCGCCTGCGTTCCCTGCTACGGTGCCTGAGCCTGGCGTTTCGTGCTGGCCTTGGCCTGCAGATGTGTCTATACTATTATCTTCGGCTGCGCCATCGCTAAAAAATTGCCACCAGATAACAGCAGCACCCCCTGCGATAAAAATTAGTATGATTAAAACTTTCAGTAAATTTCTCATTTAAAACCTCCGTTATAATTTTTGGGTTTATACTAATCTCAATTGAACTCGCCTCATTGTTCGCAGTAAATTCGCCATTAAGCGCCTCGTCTCGACGCTTAAGGTGCTGCTCCAATTTGTTGTTTTAATTTAAGATCAGTATCAGTTGGTCGGAAAATCCGACCAACTGGATTTTATTTTTTTGGCGTAGGGAAATAATTCAGAACCGTTTCTCATTTATTCACTATCGTATCCGAAATCTCGGCATACACATAAATGTACCTCCTGAATAATAAACCAAACATATGGCGAATTATTACAGAAGGAACAATAAACTTCTTCCGAAATTCCCGTAGGGGGTTTCGGAAAAGTTACATTTTTAATCTTTTGCTTTTTCCGAAATTGCGTTTTTTGCAATTTCAGAAGAACTCTAATGTTCAAGGAATTCATACATACCATGTAGCCTAGCGCATGTATTACGCTCTGCGAAAGTTCAACTTGCATAGGCCAGCAACCATCACATAGCCCCGGCCACCACACCAAGTTCCTTGGGTATATCAATATGCTGCGGGCAATGGGCTAGGCAAGCACCACAATTGGTGCAATCTGCCGCACGCTTACCCTTTGGTATCGTCCTGTACACCATAGACAAATTCCACCCTGCACCACCTCTTTTAAGGTCGTTGTACAGCGAGAAACATTCGGCAATATTAATATCCTGTGGGCATTCGTTGTGGCAGTAGCGGCAGGCGGTGCATGGCACGCCGGCTACTTTGGCCATTTCTGTAAGGGCAGCATCTATCAAGCCCAGCTCGTGGGGGGTTAGGGGCTGCAAGTTTTGGAAAGTTTTCACATTATCCTTCACATGCTCTACATTGGACATGCCGCTTAATACGCAGGTTACTCCGGGTAGCGTGGCGGCATATTGCATAGCCCAGCTGGCCATAGAACGCTCTGGCGCATGGTCGCGGAAGATTTTTTCTGCAGGGGCGGGCAGGTTAGCCAACGCGCCACCACGGATGGGCTCCATCACCACAATTGGCGTGTTATGCCGCAGGGCGATTTCATTCCATTCCCCGGCTGGGCCACGGCGCACATCTGCGTAGTTAAGCTGTAGCTGCACAAATTCTACCTCTGGATGCCGGGTCAGCAACCTATCCAAATAGGCCGCGCCGCCATGGAAAGAAAAGCCCACATGCTTAACCAGGCCCTTTTTCTTCTGTTCTGCCGCCCATTCAAAAAGCCCCTTCTTCTCAACATCTTCTTCACGCCCCTCGTCCAGGGAATGAATCAAGTAAAAATCAAAATAATCAAGCCCTGTACGGCGCAACTGCTCTTCAAACAGCTTATTACAATCCTGAGGGGATTCGCGCACCTCCCAGGGTGGCAATTTATCTGCAACTATAAAACTGTCTCGCGCATGCCGCGATACCAGTGTCTTTTTCAAAAGTTCTTCCGACCCGCCATAAATATACGCCGTATCGAAATAATTGAAACCAGCATCCAAAAAAATATCAACCATTGCCGCCGTTTCCTTCTCCCCCGGCAGTCGCATTGCGCCAAAGCCCAAAGCTGACTTACCCGTGGGTTTCAAGTAATCTAAAGTTGTCATTTGTCCCTCCTGTTAAAACAATCAAAGGCTTCGCTCCGGCATCCTCTTTTTCTGCAAAAAGGGGATGCCGAGGCGAAGCCCTGACGGTCTTTATTTCTTACAAATTGCTTTAGCTTTCTCTACTACTGCGTCTACAGTTAGGCCGAATGCCTCGAATAATTTGCCTGCTGGTGCAGATGCACCGAAGGTATCTATGCTTATTACATCTCCGTCTAGGCCGGTGTATTTATGCCAGCCGTAAGAAGATGCTGCCTCTACTGCCAGGCGCGCACGTACGTCTTTTGGCATTACTGCTTCTTTTTCTGCACAGGGCAGGCTATCGAAAACATCTGATGATGGCATACTTATTACCCTTGCGTGGATGCCTGCTTCTTTTAGCTTTGGCTGGGCGTTGTAGATTAACTCTACTTCAGAGCCACTAGCTATTAGAAGGATATCTGGCTTGCCTGTGGCTGGGTTTATGTCGTCCTTTAGTACATATGCGCCTTTGTATGCGCCTTTGCCGGTTTCTGGCAGTAGGGGCAGGGCTTGGCGGGTTAGCACTAAGGCTGTTGGGCCGTCAGTTTTGTTAAGGGCGTGACTCCAGGCTGCTGCGGTTTCTTTGGTGTCGCAGGGGCGGTACACGGTAAAGCCTGGGATGCTGCGTAGGGATGCAAGCTGTTCTATTGGCTGGTGGGTTGGGCCGTCTTCGCCCACGCCGATGGAATCGTGGGTCATGATATACACCACGGGCAGCTTCATTAATGCTGCCAGGCGCATAGCGGGTTTCATATAATCGCTGAACACGAAGAAGCCCGCAACATACGGCCTAAGCCCGCCGTAGGCCGCGAAGGCATTGGCTATTGCAGTCATAGCATGCTCGCGTATGCCAAAGTGTAAGTTGCTGCCGCATGGTGTTTTCTTGGAATAGCTTTTGCGTTCTTTCATTAGTGAAAGGGTGGATGGTGCTAGGTCTGCAGAGCCGCCAAATAGGTTTGGCACTACGGTGGCTAGCTTGTTAAGCACAACTTCTGAAGATTGGCGAGTAGCTAGGTTGCTCTCGTATTGCCAGTATTCATCCCAGTTGTCTAGGTCTACTGGCAGCTTGCCAGATTTCCAGATTTCCCACTGTTTCCAGTCTTCTGGATATTTTACTTTGTAGGCATCGGCTGCTGCGTTCCATTCTGCTTCCCAGATGGCGGCAGCTTGTAGCCAGCCTGCCATGGCTGTTTTTACTTCCTGTGGCGTGAAGAATTCTTCGGTATTGGCCCAGCCAAGTGCCGCTTTGGCGGCGGCGATGCCGTCTGCGCCCAGGGGCGAACCATGGACCGCGGCAGTGCCTTGTTTTGGCGAGCCGAAGCCAATTATCGTGCGCACTTCTATCATGGAAGGCCTGTCTGTTACGGCTTTGGCGGCCGCTATTGCAGCGGTGATGGCGGCTATATCGTTGCCGTCGTCCACTTTTTGCACATGCCAGCCGCGAGCCTCGAAGCTTTTGCCCACATTTTCTGTGAAGGAAATTTCTGTGGAGCCTTCTATTGTTATATCGTTGGAATCATATAACAAAACCAGCTTGCCCAAGCCAAGTGTGCCGGCCAGGGAAATAGCTTCTACGGCCACGCCCTCTTGCAAGCAGCCGTCGCCGCAAAGGGCGTAGGTATAATGGTCAACTATTTTTGCGTCTGGCTTGTTAAAACGCGCCGCCATATGGCTTTCTGCCCAGGCAAAGCCCACGGCGTTGGCAATCCCCTGCCCCAGCGGGCCGGTGGTGATTTCCACACCCACAGTATGCCCAAGCTCTGGGTGGCCGGGTGTTTTGGAATCCCATTGGCGGAAGTTCCTTAAATCATCGGCGGTTAGGCCGTATTCAAACATATGCAAAAGCCCGTAAAGCATGGCAGAACCATGGCCGGCACTTAGCACAAAACGGTCGCGATTGGCCCAGTTTGGGTTCTTTGGGTTATGCTTCATCACATTACCCCAAAGCGCCATGGCCGTGGGTGCTGCACCCATAGGCAGGCCTGGATGCCCAGAATTAGCCTTTTGTATAGCCTCAACGCTTAAAAAACGCAGCGTATTTACTGCTGTTTGGTTAACTAGCATGTTGTCTCCATTCTAATGGGGCGCTGCCCCATGCCCCGCCGCTGCACCAGGCAAAGCCTGGTGTAGCTTCCTCCGGCTTGCGCCCGCGGGTGCGTACTGTGTACGCAACTAGTTTTTGGGTATTATTTATTTCGGTACGCCTTCCCAGTCTTTTAGAAAACGATCTATACCGCTGTCTGTTAGCGGGTGGTTTAGCATTTGCTGGAAGCATGGGTACGGGATGGTAGAAATATGCGCCCCAAGCCTTGCCGCTGCCACAACATGAATCGGGTGACGGATGCTTGCTGCAATAATCTCTGTATCAATTTCATGCAAAGTGAAGATATCGCAAATTTCTTCAATCAGGTTCATGCCATCCATGCCAATATCGTCTAAACGGCCAAGAAATGGGCTTACAAAGGTCGCGCCTGCGCGGGCTGCCATAAGCGCCTGCACCGCAGAAAATACCAGCGTTACATTTGTTTTTATGCCTTTTTCTGTAAGAATCTTGGTGGCCTTTAGGCCTTCTGCAGTCATAGGGATTTTTATAACTATATTTTTGTGGATTTTAACAAGTTCAAGGGCTTCCTTAACCATGCCTTCATGCTTAGTGTCTATAACTTCTGCACTTATTGGCCCGTCTACTATAGTTGTGATTTCTTTAACAACCTCGGCAAAATCACGGCCTTCTTTTGCTATAAGTGACGGATTGGTAGTAACGCCACAAATAACGCCCCAATCATTTACCTCGCGGATGTGTGCCACATTGGCTGTGTCAATGAATAATTTCATTTTATTGCTCCCTTCGGAAATTTTCTTAGATAATATCATTTTTTGCGGGGATTGTACAGTTAAAAGCTATTTGAAACCTAATTAAAACCGTCAGAGGTGTAGCCGGCAAAACCTCTGATGGTTTTAATATATAACCATCCATGCTACAATCAAGCCAAAGGATGTGATATTGTGGTGACTAGAATAACCGCCGGGGCGTTCCTTACCTGTGGGGGAAAGATCCTTCTTATGAAGCGTGGGCCGCACAAGCAGCTTAGCCCTGGGCTTTGGGCGGGGGTTGGCGGGCATTTAGATATGGAAGACATACAAAACCCGCGGGCGCTTGCATTTATTGAAACATGCTACCGGGAAATCCGCGAAGAAACAGGCCTAACAAGGGCAGATATCCACGGGTTAAAACTAAAATACATCGCCATGCGTAAATACGGCGACGAAATTCGCCTGCATTATCATTTTTTCGGTCAGTTGGCAGAAGAAATCCCCCCGCCAGCCTGCGACGAAGGGGAATTTTTTTGGGTAGCCAAAGATGATATCTCTGCCCTTCCCATGGCCACATCTGTAAAGGAGGCATTGAAGCATTGGCTGGCCAACCCAGGTGGCGATGCTGTCTACTTGGTGGCGGTAAGCCCTGTAGGGGATTCTGCCACAGTTTTGGAGGTATGATATGTATGAAGGATTTTATTAGGAAATTTTTTGCCAACAGGTACAATTGCTATGCCTTTTCTGTGGTTATTTCTTGCATTCTGTGCACGCTGCTGCTTATGGTTATGCTTGGGGCGGATATCACGCCAGTTATGGTTTTACCGCTGGTTGTGATTATATTTTCATTCATTTTGCTGGCGTTCAACCACGGGCCAGGAGTGAGGGTAGTTTACACAATCGTGTACGCGGCTATATTTTTCATGCTCTGGTTTAACACAGATATATGGCCCTTACGTCATGTAGACGAGCACAGCCTCATCCCGTTGATATTTTTTGCCATATGCGTACTTATTTCTATCCTCTCGCCATTTTTGAAGATGAACCACTTCGCAGGTATTAGGATAGCCGAGGCCTTTATCAATGATGATTTTTGGAAGAAAATCCATTCTATCTCCAGCGTGGTTATAGCCGGGTTTGCCGTGCCGCAGTTTTTGCTGGTTTTTTATCTTTCTGGTAATTTGAATATGGTTTTATCTATTGTGCTTGCATTTGTTGGCATATTTGCCTGCGTTGCGGCCAGTAAGCTGCTAGTTGCCGCAGATGTGCGGGAGTATAGGCAGGCCCAGGCGCGGGAGCTGGTTGAGTAGATTAAGAAGCAGGAGGGGGAGAGGCAAGCCAAACCGCACCGTTACAGGATAACATCTAGCAACAAACAACCCCTTACAAAAGGCCGCCGTCGCCTATGCCGCCTGACATAGAACAACGTTAAAAATCTTGTGAAATCAACATTCTGTGAACAGGCGAGCAAATAGAATAGCGCGAAACAGGATGCAGTAACATTAGGTATTCTGTTTTAGTACCACAAGTCAACAATTTATAATCGCTCTACCTAAGCCGAGAACGCAAAAGCTCTCGGCTTTTTATTACCAAAACTCAGAAAGGAGCTTTTACAATGGCAACATTCCGCATCGAGGAAACACAAAATTACACGATTATAGTGAAACAATTCGAAAACGGTCTCGCCCAAGCGGCACCCAAAACGCCAAGATAATGCGTTTTGGATGCCGCTTTGGCGAGACCGTTTCTCATTTATTTCATTATATCAAACAGCGTAGACGAAATCATCGCCCTCTAGTTTCAATCGATAATATCCCCACCTGGTGTTATTACCGTTTCCGCGCCCACAGAAATTGTAAACACCTTTGTTCCTGTGCCAAGGGAATTTTCAGCGGCAATATTAAATGTGAAATCCCCATGTTGTGTTGGTATTCCCAATACAGTACCCGTTGTTGATACAAGACTCATACCGGGTGGCAAACTCCCCTCTGTTACGCGCCAAAAAATAGGGGCGTGGTTATTTTGTATTGCAGAAAACTGCATACCAACACCTCGCTCACCAATGTCATGTGTTAGAACATCATCAGTGACAACAGGCACGGAAATATTTGGCGTGTGATTTTCCAATGCTTCAAGTACACTCCAAAACGCAGGCTTTGCCTGTCTGTCCTTATCAAACAGAGCTGGACGCTGAGAAAAAGGCCATCTGCGCCATGCGCCTTGCTGTGCGGGCAGGTCTTGCCAAATAAACCAAGTTACGCGCTCAATATAATTTTGAAATTCCAAATAAAAATTGAAAATCGTGTAATACATTTCGGCTTGCTCTTGATACAAGGCTTGCAAACCGCCATTTGGGTATAGTTCAGGGTCAATTGTATCGGCAATGCCACCGCCCGCAATGTAGACGTTTAATTCTGTAACGCTTATACGCGCCCCTGTTTCGGCAAAGCGAATGATGGAATCGCGAACAAGGTTGGGGTCAGGCATCCAGCCTCGGATGCTTCGGTGGGTTTGCATCCCAATTCCCTCTATAAGCAAGCGGCCGTCGTACAGCTCGTGGTTGCGCCAACGCTCGTTAATTTCTTCCACCATTTGGGCAATAGCTTGACGCTTGCCTGGGGTCTGCTCGTTGTAATCGTTGTAGTACAATATCGCAAACGGGTCATACATTCGCGTAAATTTGAAGGCATAGAAAATGTAATCCGAACCGCATTCCCCTGCGTCTGTGTCTGCGCCGTTGGCAAATGCGTCATACCAGAAAGATGCTTGGTCCCCGTCACCTATGCCCCTGCCTGCACGGCGCATATGGTTGCGCCAATTGGGGTTTGCGTTCCAGCCACTTAGCTGGTCTACCCCCCATATTACTTCGTTTACAACGTCGTAAGATAAAATTCGTCCTGCGTAACGGCTTGCAACCGTGCTGATATAGCGATGCAAGTTGTACATTGCCTGTTCGCGAGTAAGAACATTGCCATCTGCATCGTTGGTGAGCCAAAGGCGAGACTGGGTATGCCACACCAATGTATGCCACACCATAGCAAGGTCATTCTCCTCTGCCCAGTTTACGATATGGTCTGTGGTTTCCCAGTTGAACTGCCATGCGTCGCGGTTATTATTAAGAATAAAGCTTATCTTGTGCATATTTGAAGCAGTTATCTGGTTATAGTGGTGGAAATATTTTTCCTCTGTAGAGCGTTCGCTCATTTGCCCGTGGTTGCTCCATATATTACCAAGCCAGAAAAAATCTTGGAAAGACTCTGCCAAAGGTGGAAGGGTCAAGTCCCAATCAAGAAAAACCGAAGCTTCGGTGGGTGGGACTGCAGCCAAATCGATTATGTTTAAATCGCCCACGGTTATCCCGGTGAGGGTGATAACAAGGTCGGAGCGGGCATCGTCATTTGACAGCACCCTTAAAAACCCGGGAGGAACATTCCACGCCCTGTCAGTATCTGCTCCCGCGTCATATCGTGTCCATGAAGCCGATGTTTCGCTACTTTGCCACTCCGAACCGGCAGGAGAACCCGACAAACCAAGGCCAGAATCGACAGGTTCCTCGCTTGCCATGGCAGTAATTGTAATAGGATAAGCACCGAAGCTTTCCTGCAATTGAGCTATGTTTATGCCAATACCCTGTGATGTAGAAGAGCGTCTGGTAAGCGTTAGCCCTTCCGTAGAGATGCCAGTTATTGCATCGCCTATGTTTTCATCGCTGATGTCTACATAACCCAATGCTATGGCTTCTGTCCATGAAAAAGGTGGAACGAGTTCTGCTAAGTTCAAATCGTTTGCGGCATTTTCATCTGCGTCATTGGCATCTGTGTTATCATCTGCCAGTGCATTGTTGTCTGTTGGTGCATCGTTGTTGTCTGCCGGTACATCATTGTTGTCTGTTAGCACGTCGTTGTTGTCTGCTAGTGCATCGTTGTTGTCTTCCAATGCTACATCGCTGTATTCCTGTGTTGCATTGCCACAAGCCGATATGGCTACAGCCATTATTGCCAAAAGTATTAGTGGTGCAAGCACCTTAAAAAAATTTTTTACTGCATTGTTCATAAAACTTCCCCTCTCGAGAAATTATTTAGCGGTAATACCCGCTTCTGTACCTTCCAACCATAGTAACACAATCCATCACTGGCTACAACGACTATCTCCATGTCACATGAAGCAGAATATGGGATTGATGAGAGGTATAGCCGCTCCACCTAAAAATATTCGCATAGAGCGCAGGAAATTTTTCGCAAGGCGAGAAGCTGAAAACCGCCGCGCACTAGCGGTGCGCAAGGTTTTCAGCGACGAAGGATTGCGGGAAAT
>Ga0123355_10000172_pt1 | contig 78957 bp, 77 predicted proteins | sample TergutEmb28metaG_3_FD_89872 | JGI IMG/M metagenome (GOLD analysis project Ga0123355, IMG submission 89872) | Embiratermes neotenicus P1 segment gut microbial communities from Petit-Saut dam, French Guiana - Emb289 P1 | ecosystem: Host-associated > Arthropoda: Insects > Digestive system > Gut ... | reverse complement strand
TGTTCAACTCCCTTGCTGATGTCGTTGATAGATTATGCCTGTCTCTTAATTCGCTTTCTGCTTCCATTATTAACAGCATCTCTTGTCGGGCTTGGATAAACGATATGTTTTAGATTGGAATCGATATAAGCATGACATATTGTATTTTTTCGTTGGTAATGTTCGTTCGGTATTCAATTTACGCTGGAATAGGGTATAATTGTCATTGAATATTATAAATAGGTGACCGATATGATTGATAAAGTTAATTACTGGCTCGAACTCTGTGATGATGATCTTAGAGCAGCAAAGAACTTACTTGCTTCGAAGGATTATTTATGGATGGGATTCATCTCCATTTAATCGCAGAAAAGGCATTAAAGGCGGCTATGGCACGCACAACAGACGAAATACCGAAGATCCATCATTTGCTTAAATTGGCCAATATGGCTAATGTTAATGATGATTTGAGTGAATCGCAAAAAAATCTACTTGGTAAGTTGATGCCTTTACAAATTGAAGCACGATATCCTGAACACAAGGCAAAAATTGCAGCAACACTAACAAACAATTACTGTGCCGACCTTTTAAAGGAAACGGAGGAATTTTTATGTTGGATAAAAGCACGGTTAGAGAAATAGCAACAAACTACACGCAGGTTATCCGTCAAGCTTATAGTCCGAAACAAGTTATCCTGTTTGGCTCATATGTAAACGGCTCTCCCCATGCAGACAGCGATATAGATATTGCTGTTATTTTTGACCATGTGGAAGGCGACTTTTTGGAACAATGGGGACGGCTAATAAGGTTGTGCGAGAACGTTAGTTATGATATCGAACCGCATATGATTGATGAATCTTGCAACCGTAGTGGTTTTTTAGACTATATTAGAAAAACTGGTGAAGTTATTTTTGAAGCGTAGTGTGGTGATATTGAGATTCCTTTGAGTTGCTAGTGCTTGATGAGTAATGTGAGGCATAATGTGAATAGTCATTATCATAGACGGCAGGATAAACGAAAGCGGCAAGCTAAGTTACGCCTTGGTGTGCAAACAGTTTATGCAGTTCGCCAAACCAGTAAGGTAGCAGACGAGATGATAGGCAGAAGAGACTCCGAAAACGATATCCTCATAGTCGTGTAAAAAAACCGTGCCGCATTCCTGGTAAATAAGCGGGAGCATCTTTCCGATGACGAAGCAAAGGCACTGCTTGAGGCCGTTAATGAAATTAACCCGCGTAATACTTTTAAAGAGTTGAGTTTGTATGTTCGTAAGCGTATGGCAAGATTAATTAAGCAAGCGCATGGATGAAGGAGTTATGTTACTCTATGATTCTAAGCGTTTTTTATTATATGGCAAATAATGCCATATAAGTTGCGGTTGAATGATGCGTGGACAGTTTTGATGATACAGACAAAGGCTTCTTTCAGTTTTGATACTAATGGTAAACCTTTTTCCGGTTTTGTACCATATGGGTGAATTGTAGAAATTAAAAATAAGAAAATCCTCCATATGGTGCCGCCGCGCATGGTATGGTGCCGTAGCGTTGAGCGGAAGAGGAGCGGGGTTCATCCCCAGAATAGCGTGCGTGTGCATGATTATTCACGTTTTTTGATTAACGAGACAGACCCCTTAGATGATACAAACAAAGGCTATCAAGCCCAGTTGGTAAAAGGCTTTCAGCATGGGTTGCTAGTGCTCCTCAGTGACGTCTGGCGGCATGTAGATTGTCATGTCTAAATGTTGCTTTCATTGTCGAAATATGGTAGTGTTGCCTTGCGGTGGTAACGGGTTTGCATTCATGATGTTATTGCAGTTTCACGGGAAATGTGTACATAGCTACGGCTATAAAATTAACTTAAACTATCTAAAATGCCCCCAGGGGTTACCGGCTTGCGGACACATGTATAATCAGGTTTGGAAAGCGAAGATATAGCGGCTTGGAAAATAATCTTTGTGGCCTAGCGGTAGAGATGATAAGTGATAATGACGCAATCCCACATTTTAACGCCATAATTTCTGACATAAAGAAAATAGATTTTGGATACGAAGAGAAACTAGATGGCGAATCAATCAAGAAATTAAGCGAGATTGAGTCAAAATTCTACAAATCATATTTTCACACAGAAAATCATCATAAAATTCAAATAGGAGTTGATACATACGTGCTAATAAAAGGCTGGGGCACAAAGCAAATACACCAGCTTAGTCAAATCTTAAAGGGTAAACTCTCCACCCCGGTCAAGTATACCCCTCCAACAAGTGGTACAAACATATAGCCAAACCTACTCAGGGGGTAAGCTAATGAATGCTTTCACTTGCTACCAAGCATCCGCCTAAGATGTCTGTCACTAAAACCATATTTCCTAGCCAGGACTTCATAATTGTAGCCGTTAAACTCCTTCGCGGCTTCATTTTCCAGGCACTGGGAGAATATTTTGCGTGCAGACGGTACATAAATAGTTGCACCGCCCAAGTTTTCGCAAAGGGCGTAAATTGCGTCAAAGCCTTCAAGGCCCATTAGGGCGTCGTAGGGCTGCAATATGGATGCCGGGTGCCGCAGCGCGGCTTGGCGTAGGATATGCTTGTCCATGTTAGCCTCCTTCGTTGTGGTTTAACTCGCAAGGTATGTTCATTGATGCATAAATCGAACATATAGATATTACCCGTAATGTGTAAACATGTCAACCATTTTATTGTCATTACACAACTTTGACGCAACTCTATGATATTATCCTCTTCAATAGCATGAAAATCAGGTTTAGATGATACCGATAAAGGCTTATTTGAGTTTTGATACAAATGGACAACCTTTTTCCGGTTTAGATGATACCGATAAGGCTCCACCCGGTTTTGATACTAATGGTAAACCTTTTCCCGGTTTTGATGATACCGATAAAAGCGATTTTCATACTCGGCTGGTGGCGAATATGCCCCGTTATGGGCAAACAGGAGGCATAACATATGCAGACAGTACTAATAGTAGAAGACGAACAGGCCATTGCCAACTTAATATATGTAAACTTAAAAGAAGAAGGATACCGCTGCACATGCGCATATGACGGCAAAACAGCGGCGGATTTAATCGAAAACCAAAGTTATGATTTAATCCTATTAGACATAATGCTGCCGGAAGTTGACGGTTACGAGTTACTGGAATATATAAAACCAACCGGCACCCCGGTAATATTTATTACCGCTAAAGGGGCCGTGGCCGATAGGATAAAGGGCTTAAAACTAGGGGCCGACGACTATCTTGTAAAACCCTTCCAAATTGGGGAACTTATAGCCCGGGTAGAAGCGGTAATGCGGCGCTACGGCAAAAGCGATAAACAACTGGTTTTTAAAGATGTATCCATTAACCTAGACTCTCGCCAGGTCATAAAAAACGGCCGTACCATAGACCTAACCGTTAAAGAATTTGACTTACTGGTAGAACTTATCCGAAACAAAAACGTAGCGCTATACCGGGATAGGCTTTATGAAAAAGTTTGGCAGGACGATTTTATAGGGGAAACACGCACTCTGGATTCACATATTCAGCGGCTGCGGAAAAAACTCGGCTGGGAGGACTGTATTAAAACCGTATTCCGCATTGGGTACCGGCTGGAGGGGTAGGTATGCGGCTTTTTGCTAAGTTTTTTTTATGCGCCACGGTTGTTATCAGTGTCGCATTGCTGCTTTCGGGGTATTTGCTAATTACGTTTTCTCATGAAAGTGCCGTTAACAGGGAGGTAGACCGGGCTGTAAACCAGTTTCAGCATAGTAGGTTTCCGGTACAGGCAAACATAATTTCTAACGCAGAAATTTTATCTGAGGGGATACCCCTTGAATTTATAAGCAGCCTGGCATCCGAGTTAAGCGGGCTTGTGGCCTTTTTCGACGAGGATAAACAGCTAATTTACTCCCAACACCCGGCAGAGGTTGATTTCGCGCTGCTGGGCTATATCTCCGGCAGTACCCATATCATGGAGTTCCAAACGGTAGGCAGTGCAACCTATATCATGGTTGGCGGGATGATTACCCAAAGGGATATTACCCTGTACCTGCTTACGGCAACCGATATAAGCACCGTAGCCGCCCAAAGGGATTATATGTCCCAAAGCTTTGTTAGGATATACTTTTTCACACTTCTTTTTAGTATGGTTGTGATTTTGATTCTCTCTTCGTTTATAACCAGGCCTATTAAAAATATGAACAAAGCCGCCGCGGGAATCGCTCAAGGGCGGTATAGCCAGCGCCTGAGTTTTTCACGTAAGGACGAAATAGGCGAACTATCGGGCAGTTTTAACCTGATGGCAGATGCCATAGAGGAAAAAATCCACGAACTAATGGAAAACGCCCGGCAAAAAGAAGATTTTGTAGCCAACTTCGCACACGAACTAAAGACGCCGTTAACCTCTGTTATAGGGTATGCGGATATGATTTATCAAAAAGAACTTCCACATGCCCAAACCAAGGACGCCGCATGGTATATCCTTAACGAGGGCCTGCGGCTTGAAGCGTTATCCATTAAGCTGATGGACTTGATTGTACTAAACCGTCAAGACTTTGTTTTGGAAGAAATGGACGCAAAGGAACTTATGCAAGACATATCCGGCAGCCTAAAACCAATGCTTACAGATAAAGCAGTTGACCTACATCTTGAAATACAGCCGGCTTACATTAAAGTTGAGTATGATTTGTTTAAAACCCTAATGTTTAACCTGCTGGATAACGCCGTAAAGGCCGGGTGCGAACAGATTTATATAAGCGGAAAGCAATATAAAAACCGTTATAATATAAGTGTTTCCGATAACGGCCGCGGTATGCCAAAGCCTGAACTTGCCCGTATTACAGAGGCTTTTTATACTGTGGATAAATCCCGCTCCCGCAGGCAGCATGGGGCAGGTATAGGTTTGGCCCTTGTGGCTAGAATAGCCGAGATACACGGCAGCGACCTTACGTTTAACAGCTCTGAAAATGTTGGCACTGTTGTGACCGTTGCCCTGCGGTACGAAGGAGATGACAGCAATGATTAGACAGGTTGCCTTTACAGTTACGGGTATAATTTTATCTTTTGCCATTGCCATCGGCGGCTGGGCAGTTACAGTCAGGCTGCTTGAAACCAGGGCACATAATCTCTTTTACGGTGTTATGTACTTTGAGATGGAAATCCCCACCGTAGCGGCAGATTCACCATATGAATATGACGATACCCCCGGCCTTTTGCGATTATCTATGGAGGATATGGCTTCGGTATTGCGAAACTGGGATACCGGTGTATTTGAAAGAAGGTTTCACGAGCCTGCTCCGGGTCAGATAGACATGGAGCAGGCTATCGCCGTTGGGCGCGAAGGGTTAGAATTATTGCGTGAGTTTAATATCCTGCCCCTGGAACTGCTGACTTTTGCCGGTACAAGCGTTTATCTTGTTCAAAATACCCCGGTAGTTAGGGAGTTTTTACCGCCAGAGTATAGTTACTGGGAACTGCGCTTTTCCAGCGATATTTTAGATATACGAATAGTCATAAACGCGGCAACGGGGCAGTTATGGCAAATGCAGGTACATGTTTTAACATGGATGCAGCCCGATGGGCACCGGGCTCAGGCGGCGCTTGGCATAAGCCATGAGGATATGGCAAACACGCTGGCTGCCTTTATGACCGGGCTGGAGTTGGACTTCGATGCCGATGCTATGGAGGTAGTCATGTCTGAGCCCCATGCCCGTGTGTTTACACCACCGGCTCCATGGCTTGTACCAACACCGCCGGTACAGGTAAGTGACATGGGCTATCTTTATGCCTTAGACGCCACTACTCAGACGGGGATACGCATTACCAGCAGCGCCGGTGATGGTGTATCCGGGATGGTTTACGCCTGGGCCGTGCCTGACAGTGAGGATAGGTTGTATTTTAGCCATTTTAATGTGCAACTGCTTCCTACGCGGGGTTATGAAGCCTATGTAAGTCACTGGTGAGTGTAATTTATTTACGGGAACTGAATATATTATGAAGAAGCCATTCATTTTACAACTTTAACACAACTCCGGCAAATGTATATTACATCTCCCCATTATAATGGTTGCATAACCAGCGGGGAGATTTTTAGTAGTTTTGAAAAAATTATCCCCCATTGTCTCAAAACCACAATAAGGAGAAAGATAATGGATAACAGAACAACAGACACAAAACGCAAAAATCATAAAAGCGCGTATTACCAGAGCCTGCCGCTAGAACTACTACTTGGCGTGTTTTTCATAAGCATACTACTAGCTATAGCGTTTGTTGCCAGCAATTTAAACATGCCGGCGGTGATAGCCCCTAATGGCCAATTTAACAGTGAAGCGGAAGCAGAAATAAGGCCGCTTGTAAGGCCCATAAGCCATTATGAAAACACAAGCGGCACATCCGCAGAAACCCCCGCGGAAGATATACCCGAGAATACCGCCGTATACCAACCAGCCGATACATACAACCCCAGCAGCCAGATAACCCACACACCGTCTACAACAGAGTTGGATGCCTTTTTCAGCCAGTTTGGCGCCGGTATCGGCATTTACTATAAAAACCTGGAAACAGGCTTTGTTTACACTTTTAACCCCGACACAGTATTTTTTGGTGCCAGCCTTAACAAGGCACAATACGCGCTGTATATCCATATAGCGGCCGAGCGGGGCTATATAGACATGTACGCGCTGCACACATTTGCCGCAGCCGACTGGTGGGGCGGTACAGGTATTATCCGCTTTATGCCGGCGGGGGCCCGGCTAACCACTCGGGAACTTTTACGCCACTCCGTAGTATACAGCGACAATGTTGCCCACCGTATGCTTGCAAGATATATGGCAAATATCAGCTTTAGCTACCGGGATTTTGTTAAGGAAATTGGCGCAAACCCGGATTTAATTAGAAATACTTATGCCCATTACACCACCGCCGCAGATACGGCAATATGGTTTTATGCCCTGCATACTTATTTGGAATCCGATAACCGGTACGGCCATTATCTGATGTATGACCTGCTTAACACGGCGCTGTACTCCCATCCTTACTTTACACGAGGGCGGATTTTTGGAGGGGACAGCAAGGTTAATGTCAGGCTTATGCATTTCGATTATCCTGCTGCGCAGAAGTATGGCTGGGCTGTAGAATCCTTTAACGTGGCTGGGATAGTGTATGCACCGTCACCGTTTATGCTGGCGATAATATCAGACATGGATTATGGCGCTCATGACTTGTTTAAGGAAATATCTTTGCTTATGCAGGATTTTAACGCAAGGTATTTCTATGCCAGATAATCCATCGAATTATACACATCCCGCCTAACATACAGCACCCCATCCCTACGTGGCTGCAGGCTCCATCTTACTAAGGATATACAGTCGTTTTCTATCTCAAGGCATGTAATATGCTGGCGTGACACACAACTGCCGTCGTTGTAATAAGGCGGCTCTCCCGGCTCTGGGAACGCTGGGTGATGGGTATGGCCGGCAATTAGCATGGTGTTCTCGCGCTTGCACCAGTCTATTAGAAACCTTTCAACCATATTGCGGCGTCCGGGCCGGTGGGGAGTGTCGAAAGGGTTTTGCACACCTATAAGTTCCAAGGGCCTCCAGAAATAACGCACAAGAAACCTGGCCAGCCACCACAGCCGGAAATTGAAAAAGTCCGCCTGATGCCCATGCAGCATCAAGATTTTATGCCCCGTAGGCTGGTGCACCAAAACCAGCCCCTCCCGCAGCCTGATTCCCGGGAACCGGGGCATATCACGCACACCACTGCCTTCCCTATACCCGGCCACTGGGCTGCCCTCCATATTGCGGGCTACCCACGCCGGGTCTCTTTTTTTCATGTCGTGGTTGCCGTAAATCATATGCAGCCGGCCTTTTTCATGAAACCGCGAAAGCAGCCGAAAAGTCTCGTGATGCTCTTTCATAATCATGGGGAAATGCCTGTTTTCCCATAACTCGTCCCCATCGCCAAGTTCTATGTAGGTAAACCCCCTGTGCAAATAGTGGTTAAGGGCGGCGTAATATGTGCTTTGGTTCTTTGCAAAGTCATCTGCGGCGGTGCCTATGCCCCGGTGGCAGTCGCTTGCAATTACCAGTTTTGTATCTTTATTTATATGTAGCTCCTCGGCAGACATAAAAACCTTTTGTATGCGTGCATATGCAGGCATAAAATACCCCTTTCGTATGATATGGCTCGAAACAGCTATGCCTATCTAATCTATGCGAAAGGGGCTTTGTTATGTGCAATTGGTGTTATTTGGGTTGATTAGTCAACACTACCCGTTTCACACGATGCAGTCATCATCAGTTATGGGGCATTTAGTTTGTATAGCTGCATTTTTATGTTGTGCAGATGCCTGTTTAGACGGCTTGATGATTATGGTGCCGTTGTCGAAAAAAACATTCACTGTGGAGCCCTCCTCCAGTTTATGGGTTTTCCTAAAACCTTTAGGAAGGACTACACGCCCTAGCATGTCAACTGTACGCATACGGGTTTCCATTTCTTTCATTTTATTGCCTCCTTGGCCTTTTATTTTGGCCGACGGAAAACAAAAGCACACAGAGAGACAAGCTTAGAGAATAAGCCTATCGTCGCCTGTGTGCGTCAAATTTAAAATGCAATTTAAGCACAACCCGTATGAAACCGGGCGCCCTTTGCTAAGGACGTTTCTCCAAAAGGAAAAATTCTTAAGCGCAAATTTAACAACCTGGTGCCCCGGTAGCTGCGATTAGTACAATGCCCTTATGTTACGGTGGGAGTGAATTATTGAAGATGTACTCCAAACATTGTATAATACGCGGGCTGCGGATGGCAGGTGTAAACCTGTGCTTACGGCGATGGCTTCGGCATCTCTGTGGGCCCGTGATGGTGGGGTCAAGCACTATCACGGCTCCGTGGCTTTTTGTTGTGTTAACGGAACTTTGTTAACCGTCAGCCACCAACAGTATATGACATATTTATGCAAAGCGCAACAACTATTTTATCCGGTTCGCGTGCAGCTAATTAATAATTTTTTACAATTATATGCATTTTATCGTTATTAAACCGGTTGCGAATATTTACAGCGTAGTTTTTATGATATTCATCGAAAATAAAACCCTCATATAGTTCCTCTGTTAAAGGGGTTTTGCCAACAATCATTAATGCGCGGCAGTGAAGATTTGCAAAGTCGGCGGCCAAACGGCGATGCTGCGCTTCGTCAAAGCCATTTATCATATTTGTATTGCCATAGTCGTTAAAAACACAGTCATAGGGCGGGTCAAGGAAAATGAAGTCGTTTTCTTCCGCCATTGCAAAAATTTGCGAGTAATCTATGCTGTAAAGCGCGGCGTTATTAAGCAAATCGCTATGTTCTTGTGTAACCAGCCTTGTATTAAGGTTTGGATACCTGCCGAAGGGTACATTGTATTCGCCGCTGCTATTGTAGCGTATCATGCCAGAATATGCCGTTTTATTGATAAAAAAATAAACTACACCGTCTAAATATGTACCGTTTGGGTTATTAAATAAATTACGCATTTTGTAATATAAATCCTCGTTTGCGTTGGCTACATGCCCGTCGGGATTTTGGGCTTTCAGTTGTTTGAAGGCGACCTGATTGGCTTCGTATGTATCTTGCAGCTGGTCAAGCTGGCGGCGCATATCTGGATATTGGTTTCGCAGCTGTTCGTAAAAAGACATCAGCCGCCGGTTGATATCATTAATAATTGCGCTTTCAGGCTCCAGATGAAAATAAACCGCTCCGCCTCCAAAAAAAGGCTCTATGTATCTGTTAAAATTGTTGGGAATATACTGCAAAAAGCGGGGTAATTCACTTGATTTTCCGCCCCTGTATTTTAGCACTGGGTTCATATCCCGGCCCCTTTGTATGTGGATTTTGTCATATGTATAGCGAAATAATTCGAAATCAGTCCCGCCTGTCGCCAAAAATGCGTAGATGCGTTCGCATTTTCGGCTCGGTCGGGGACTGTTTCTCATTGATTTCGCAATAAAGGGAGGCTATGTTCGGCTGGTATACGCCTCCCCATGTTTAGCAATAAGCCCGCATTCAACTAATTTTTGCAACCGCTTTTGTGTGTGTTTTGGCTTAAGACGCATATACCTTGCTATGCATTTTAATTTCCGGGGGGTCTCTAAAAATTGTACTACATCGTCAAACCAACTTAGCCGCTTCTTGGTGCTTGTTGACTGTGTACATAGGCCAATAACATCACATTTTTCCGTCATATCTAAAGTCGTATAATCGCGCAGCACGCCAATGGGGCGCACCAATAGGGCTATGCTGCAATCATCTTGCGTGTTTTGCGTAATTACCGCGTTAAACGTGGAATGCAGCTGTTCTTTTATAACATTTGCTTCAAGCAGACATGTTCTTTGCATCAGCTTAATTATTGCCTTAGCCAGGGTTTTTGTTGGCTTATGGTAAAGGCTTTGCTCTGTCCCGTCCGACATTAACACGAAACCCGAAATATCCTTTACCCTGCCCTTATAAAGCCGCATAGAGTGAATGGCGTCTTTCGATGTTACAAAGGTGGTGACATTAGCAAACTCACCGTTTTCCGGTATCGAGGCCGTCTTAAGCTGGCTGCCGTTAAGATAGCCAATGACACCGTCCCCAACATGAACTATTAGATAATTATCTTCAAAAACGGCAACGGCAAGCAAGGTAGATGCTAAATCTGATAAACTGCATTCATGTATTGCTGAGGTTGCGTCAAGGGAGTTTCTTATAATATCCAGAATCTCCTGCTTGACTTGCTTGCCGTCATCATTTTCGATAAGACGTGAAAAATTATCTGTAATATACATAGCTGCACAGTTCACGACTTCTCTGGCGCCATAATGTGAAAATCTTGCTGAGCCGGCCCCGTCGGCCAGCGCGATAAATTGCACCCCATTTCTGTCTAGGGTTATAGTTTTATCTTGGCAGGGTGTGTTTGTTTTTATATGCCCTTTGCCTTGTACCTCACAGCTTACGGATTTCCACATAATATATTACTCCTTCGTTGTTGTCGCAGTTGCGTGATAAGATTTACAACTCTGCCCAGCCCTTTATCCCCTCGATATCCAGAGAAATATTTTCACCCGGCATAGATTGGGATGTGCGCGAAACGCTCTGACTTAGCCATTGAAAGAATTGCCTGAAATTGGCGCCTTTAAGCTTTAACGGGGAACGTTTTGGTGAAAAATTGCGCAGCATATTCATATCGGCTTCGTCGCCTATTCCTACAGGGAATATTGTTAATTTTTTATTGTTCACCAATTCCTGTGTGCGGGCAATTGCACGCTGTAAATCATGGGGCGACCCGTTTGGGGTGCCATCGGTCATAAGAACCAGCCACGGCTGGTAATAGTCCACACCTCTGTCCCTATACTCCTGCTTGCGGCTTTCAAGGCGGTCCAGGGCCAGGTTTACCGCTTCACCCATAGGGGTTTCCCCATGGGCCACCAGTTCAGGCAGGTTAGGCTGCCTATCTACAGTTGTGAAGTCCTCTATCAGGCGTGGGGCATTTCCTCCGAAGGTTATCACGCATATTTCGGCAGAGTACATTGCTACTTCGTCGTTGCGGATATCATCGTAGAAAACTTTTACCCCGCCCATTAACTCGTCTATTGCGCTTACGCCTCCGGTTACGATATTCCACATTTGGCCATCCCGGAACTCTTGCCTCCCGGTTTCCCTTATATCTCCGCCAACAACCCTGCCCATGGAGCCGCTTGTGTCCAGGCAAAGACAGATTGGAACGCGGGCAGCCGGGTTGTTTACTAAATCATCCAGCAGAAGTAAATTTCTGTCCATTTTGTTAATTCCTTTCTTATATGAATTTTTGCTCTAACTTAGTTATCATATCTGTGTACAGTTCCTGGCAGGCATCGTATGCGGTTAACTCTATAAGCTTTATACATGGCTCAATATAGTTTTGCCAAATATCCCCGTAAATCATATTCTTGTCCGTTGAAAGTTCAATATAATTTACAATTTGCGGGGCAACCCGGTAATACTCTTTTATTATGCATTCGCCCTTTGGCTGGTTAACCAGCCAGCCATCCCTGAAGGCGCGCAGCATTGTTAGTTCGTAGCAGTCATCGGGTTTTTGCAGGTATTCGCATACAGCGGTTGTTATAAAGCACCATTTGCTACGTGTAGCTTTCTTGGTTGTGGCAGCAGGTGCATTGAAGGCGCGGCCTCCTCTGCAGTCGTGGCATTTCTTTGGTAAGGAGAAGCCTTTGCTGGCAAAGAAATCTTTGTCCCTGTAAGTTATATCAAAAACAGAACCACAGATTGGACAGATTTCGCTGCGGAAGACTTCGTATTTTCTGTCATTGCAGCTTTTGCATGTGTCATGCCTTTTTGAACCTCTTATTAGTTTTTGAAAGTTGGTGTATGTTATCTCGCAGCTGCATTGTGCGCAGTGGTATGTTTCCCCTTTGTTAAGGCAATCTCTGCAGTACCCTTGCTCTGTTCTTTCTTCGTCTACATCTTCATTGCACAGCCGGCACTTGACATAGGTTACATTTGGGTTTTTCTTAAAACGAGTTGGGAATAGGTCCAGGGACATTTCATCATTAGATTCCATTTTCCCGTCTGTAAGAAGACGCAAGTAGTTTTCGAATTTTTTTAGCCAATCGCTGGTGCTAAAGCGGGTTGTTTCAGCGCTGCGCTTGCCGTCTTTGTGGAAGGTATCATAGAAGTCGTCCTTCAAATAGCGGGGAAGGTGGCTCCAGCAGAACCTCCACATGCCATCCGGGGCTCTGCGGTTAGCCCTTTCGCCGGAGGGATATGCGAAATCCATGTTGATAATATTGTCTATTTGGTTTTCTCCCCCTTGCAGGGAATATGGCGGCTTCCCGGGGAGCATTATCATAAACAGCAGGGTTGCCACGGCAAAATACTCGTTACCCATGGTTCTTAGAAACTGGTCGTACCGTTTGCGCTGTATTTCTGGGGCGGTAAAGTTAATTGTGCCTACCGGGCAGGGGTACCCTTCTATTTGATAGCTGTCTGTGTCTACGAAGTAAACCTCTTTTGAAGACACTACCAGTATATTATTGGGGTTTATATCGCCCATAATAACGTTTCTGTCATGTAGATATTTTATTTTTTTGAGAATTGTAATGCATAACTCTACCGGGTCTTTCTTTTTCCAGTTAGGGAAGTTCTTTTTAAGCAGCGGCGGGATGAAAACGCATTTCTGCAGTTCTTTTCCTTGGGCTTTTTTCATCAGATAGCCTATGAATTCGTTTTTTGAGTTATACACACAGGCTAGTGGGAAGCATACGCCTTCGCACTCAATGGTTTTTGTTAACATTAGTTTTATTTTGTCGTATTTGCTTTTATCCAATTTTTCGCGTTTGTATATTTTTGCTACTACATTTGGCACATCTGTTTGATAAATAATGCCTTCGCCGCCAGAGGCCAACTGCTTTTCAAGCTGAACTGGTATGCGCCTGCCGCTGCGTTCGGCGCTTACACCGTGGCCTTCTGTGGGTATGTAGGAGACATGGATACTGCCTGCTACCGGCATTACGGTTTTTGCGAACGCGAATCTGTCTTCGCCGGGTATATCTATGCTATCTTCACGGGGTATGGGTGAAGTGTAATGGGTGGTAGGGCCGTGTTTCCTTGATGGGCCGGGCTGAGGCCTTGGGTCGGGTTGAGGTATGGGCTCGGGTTTATTGTGGACACTTAAAAAGCCGTGTTTATTTATCCTTTCTACCATGATGCGGTTTGTTGTGCTTACAGCGCGGCTGTTGGCGATGTTCATTATGTCGTCGGCCAGGTCCCTATCTTGGGTTATTAGCATCAGGTTGTACTTCATCCTATACTGGGTAAAAACGGTTAGAAAAACATTATCGGCGAAGTTATCCGTATCGTTTCCGAATATCTGCACTTGCCCGGTGGATTGCAGCATTATAATAATTTTCTTGGCTCTTACGGCACGGGCGTGCAGCTGTGGGTCCCTTGGGCTCTTTCTTGCACAAAGTGTTGCATCGCTTGCGAACTTATCAACCTCTTCATAAACCCGCAGCGGGATTATTATGCTGCTATTTTCCTGACGAAGAACGGGAATTATGTTTGCCCAAAACCTTTCCGCCTCTTCGTATAGCAGGCTACAGGCATCAATAAAGATTTTATAGGTCTTAACCGCACGTTCCATGAACTGTTTTGACCTGTCGACGGCATCGATTTGTCCTGTCATAATCTTCTCCTTTACGATTAGATTTTCTCCCAGCCGGTTAGGGTGATTTCGGTGTTACCGGTATCTGTTGTATCTGTTTCACCTCCAGTTGAGTAAGTATCGGTATCGTATGCGTTTGGTTCGGTGTTGTGCGTGGCTGGTTTGGCATCATGTGCGTTTGGTTCCGTGTCATATGCGTCGGCTTCGGTGTCATATGTGTCTGTGTCTTGGTCAGAGATATCCGTTGTTGTTGGAATCTCGTTCTTACATTCTTGCAACTCGGTGTTATTATACATATTAAGTACCCCAGCATCATCGATATAACCAACGATTATATCAAAGCCCTGCCTGTCAGAGGCGTGATTTAAGCCAATTATTTCTGCAGCGAACGCCTTATCCTGTGTTATTAGGCAAAGGCGGTGCACGCTTCTAAATTTAGCGAAAACAGATAGAATGGTATCTTGGGGGTTTGTGTCGCCGCTTTCTCCTCTTAGTTCTGCTATGCCGCGCTTTTGCATGTCGTTTATTATCTTTAAAGCATTTACTGCCTTTCGTGAACCCTCAACATCTGTTAGTTGTTGTTGAATTTCCTCGACTACCCGCAATGGAATTATGGCTTTGGCCTTTGCCGTTTGCAGGCAGTCATTAAATATAGGGATAAAGCTGCCGATACCTTCGGCCAGCAGTGAATCCGCTGCAATGAATAATTTGTAGCCGCTTATTAAGTTATTAAGTAAATGGCTGTGGTTTGCCGTTTTGTTTGCTTCGCCCATATTCCGGATATCGCTAAGTTCCCCAAAACACGTGAACCACCGCTTCAGTAAAGATGAGTTATGGAACGACGATGCATAGTCTTTATTTTGCTTTAGGCCGTTGCCGTCGATAATTGCTACAACTGCCGATAGCATTTCATCGTGAACATCAACATAGTTATCTATTACAGCACATACGGAAACATACTGTATTGGTGTCATTTTGCTTTTTCCGGTTTCCAGGTTATTAATGGTTTGCCTTGTTACACCAATAAACTCGCCAATTTCTTGTGCGCTAAAGCCCATTAGGCTTCTTACCGCCCTTAAAGAAACTTGAAGATTATCAATCATCTGCTGCCTTGAACTTTCTAAGAAGTCAATCATACTATTTCCTCCAGTTTTATCCTTATGGGGGGAGTATCGCATAGTTGAAGTTGTTTGTCAATAGAATTTACATTGTACGAAAAAATATATTTTTGTAAAACATGTTTACAATTTGCGCAATATGAAAGCGCCTGTACAACGTGGTTATTGTAACCATGCCGTGCAGGCGCTTTATGTGCTTGGCTATATCTCCATGCCAGCGGATTACAGCGTCGATAACACCCCTGCAACCTCTTGCAGCTTTTCTACTACGTTGATAAATTGCGGGCATTTTTCGTTGCATATTCCGCAGCCGGTGCAGTCTGTTACAGGTGCGCCGCGCTTAGCGTTCCACATGTTTTTTGCTTGGGCGGACAGGCCGTATACATTATGGTAGGTGTATGCGTTAAACACATGGGGGATGTTTATGTCTTTCGGGCAGGGCAGGCAGTAGTTACAGCCTGTGCAGTATAGGTCAGATAATTTTTTAAGTTCTTCCATCATTATTGCGGCTTTGTTAAAGTCTTCTTCGGTCATGGGGACTTCCATGTTGGCCACTTTTAAGTTGCCTGTAAGCATATCCATGTTGCCCATTCCGGAGAGTGCGCATGATACGTTTTTATTACCCAACACGAAGCGCAGCGCAAGTTCCGGGGTAGAGATGTTTGTGCCAAGCAGCTTCCCCGAAAGTTCCGAGGGAACGGAAAGGCGCCCCCCGCCAATTGGGCCCATTGCTACTACGCCTATGCCTTTTTCGGCCAGGTAATCTATGTTTTTTTCATTGGTGCGGTCCAGCAGGTTGTATTGCAGTAATGCAGTGGAGAACATCTCGAAGGTTTCTACTATATAAGGTATATCGTTTACATCCCCGTGGAAAGAGAAGGATATATGCTTTATCAGCCCTTCATCCAGGGCTTTTTGGATTTCTTTTTTTAGGCCAAAGCCCATGACTTTTTCGTCAAAACGCTCTTTGCTTATGCCGTGCAGGTGATAGAAATCGATGTAATCCATGTCCAGCAGACCTAGCTGCATATCCAGCATACGGCGGAAGTCTGCTGTGCCGTTTACTTCGTCCATTGGGAGTTTGGTGGCGACCATTATTTTTTCCCGGTCCATTAGTTTTACGGCTTTGCCTAGGGTGGCTTGGCTTTTGAAATGGCAGTAGAACTGGGCGGTGTCGAAATAGTTTATGCCGGCATCATACGCGGCTTTAAGCATGGGGATTGCCTTTTCTTCGTCTACTATCCATGTGTCGTCTCGTTGGTTTTGATACCAGCTCCAGCTTTCTCTTTCACGTTTTTCTTCTTCGCTCATTTCCGCGATTTTAATTTCCGGGAACCTCATGCAACCAAAGCCAAGGGCTGAAATTTTCTTGCCGGTTTTGCCAAAGTCACGATATATCATGGTTTTTTATGCCTCCTTTTCGGCACTTTTGTATTTGTGAATAAGTATAAACCACCGTTATCCCACTCGCAAGCCATGAATAATATTTTAGTCCACTGCCACACTAATAAAGCAGTTTCGATATCGTTCCAGAATAATTTTCGCTTATTCTGCGAACGCATCTACGCATAATCAGCGAAAATTATTCCTCTTTATTCTCGAAACTGCGATATAGGCGTTTCGATTTGAAATGGGCTGAAGCAAGCCGGAAAATGCAACGCTTCAATGCATTTTCGGCGCAGTCTGAAGCCCAATTTCAAACGAAATCGCTATACTAGTAATTTAAAGGGGGCACGTGATGATTAAAGTTTGGGCTAAAAAGCTACTGTATATAACACTGGCTATATTGATTTTGGCCGTATGTGTAAATATGTTTCTTGGGCCGCATAATATTGCCGCCGGCGGGCTTACCGGCCTTGCTATTATATTAGAGCAGTGGCTGGGGCTTAACCGCAGCATGGTTATTTTGGTTGGGAACGGGGCTTTGCTGGTTGTCACCTTTATTTTCCTTGGGCGGGAAGTGTTTATTAACACTGTTATTGGGGCGATTATGTTGCCCCTTATGATTGGTATAATACCCCAGTATACGTTGGTAAACGACACCATGCTTTCCATGGTGGTAGGAAGCGCTCTTTTTGGGGTGGCTGTTTCTATTTTGTATTTTAATAATGCCTCCAGCGGCGGTACGGCTATCCCGCCGCTTATTTTTAAGAAGCATTTTAACTTGAATACATCTATTGGGCTGTTTCTTACCGATGGCGTTGTAGTGATACTGTGTTTGTGGGTTTTTGACAGGGATACCTTTTTCTTTGCAATTGCGTCTATTTTTATCACATCGGCCGCCATGAATTATATCGAGAACGGTACAAATAAAAAGAAAATGGTATATATCATAAGCGATGTTTATGAAGCCATTGCCAAAGACATTATGAATGATATTGGGCGTGGGGTAACAATAATACCCGCAACGGGCGCTTTTGAAAAAAAAGAAAAGCCCATGCTTATGGTAACTATGGATACCAGGAATTATCAGCGGCTCCTTGCTATTGTAAAAGAGCGTGATGACTCGGCATTCATGATTACCGACACCGTTTCCGATGTGCATGGGCGTGGGTTTACTTATGAGTCGGGGAGTGTGTAGAAAGTAGAGGCACAAGTATTGTCGCAACTGGCATATATTGATATTATGCTTACCTAGGGCGGGGCCGTTAATGCTAATAAAAAAATGCGCGAGGTTTGCCGAAAGTTTGTGCGTTTTATGGTATTATAAGGTCAAGCCAAGAGAGGAGGCGACAACCATGAAATTAGATTGGACAAATATAGCCAATGCATCGGAATTTCTTCAAAAATTAAGTAATGAGAATATGTATAGCCATGATGGTATTCCACCTGTTGATGTAGAAGGCATATGTAAATCCTTGGGTATTACAATTTATATCACCGATTTAACCGATGTTGAAAAAAAGCACCAAGGGGATGTGGCGGGTGTGCTGGTATCAACATCAACATTTGATACGATATTAGTAAACGACAAAGACCCTCATGTAAGGCAGCGTTTTACAATCGCTCATGAACTTGCACATTATGTTTTGCATCATAACCATGGTAATGACGGTGTTTTCATCAGTTTCCGCGGTGCGAGTAATGCTGTAGAACGCGAAGCAAATAAGTTTGCAGCGGACCTGCTAATGCCTAAGGATATCCTTCGCAAGCGCCATGCCGAACAGACGCTTCCGCTGTTATGGACATTAGCTGAAGAGTTTGCTGTATCTCGGGCGGCAATGCGGTATCAGCTGGAATCTCTTGGACTTAGGTATTATGGGTCATGAGTAAGAATAAGGATATTACCCCGCGTTCCTCCCACATGCTTGAAAAATCACTTCAGATGGCGGTGGAACGGCTAGAAGTCTAAATGGCGCGATTCGTTTATGAAGGTTTTAATAGGGTTGCTTGTCTCCAGCTTGTTGTTCGCATGTGTGATGACGGTTTTATATGGCATAGGTAAGGTTGAATTTCCCATAGAATTGGTTATAGGGCTTTTTGGCACAATAATTGCGCAAATCATTTCTTTGTTGGTGTTGTTTATTAAGTTTGTGAATGATGTGCAGTACATAGAGATGTTTAAAACAGTCACGCATAAGCTGCTGGAATATCTGACGAAGGAGTATTCTGGTAAAGGTGATAACGTAACGAAATGATTCCGAAATGATTCAAAAACAGCCCCTCCAAGCCGAAGATACCTAAAATTGTTCGTATTTTCTGCTTGGGAGGGGCTGTTTTTCGTAGGCTGCGAGTTGTTTATGTTATTTCGCGGTTAGATACAGGCACAGCAGCTTAAAAGCGTTTTCGCAGGCAGACATATGGCTGCGCTCCATACCGTGGCTTGCGGTTACTCCGGGGCCAATTAGCGCCGTAACAACGTCGTGGCCGGCACGTACTGCCGCGGAGGCGTCTGAGCCGTAGTATGGATAGATGTCTACCGCGTAGCTTAAGTTGGCTTCCTTTGCCAGGTTTATTAGGCGGCTTGTGAATTCATAGTCATAAGGGCCGGAGGAATCTTTTGCACATATGGATACATCGTATTCCGTACAAGACAGGTCTTGGCCTATACAGCCCATGTCTATGGCCAGCAGTTCGGTTACGCCTTCCGGCAGGTGACTTAGGCCGTGGCCTACTTCCTCGTAGGTGCTGAATATTATTTTTGCGTTTACCGCTGGGGTAATATTATGGTCCTTAAACTGCTTTAGGGCAGAGAGGACAATTGAGGCGGATAGCTTATCGTCCAGGAAGCGGCTTTTTATGAAGCCGTTTTCTGTTACTATGGTTTTTGGGTCATAGCATATAAAATCCCCTGGGAGTATGCCTAGGTCCTTGGTGTTTTCGGCGGTGGTTACTTGCTCGTCAAGTCGGATATGCATGTTTGGGGCGTTCCGCTCCAGTTCCGCTGCGTCTTTGTATACATGGGATGCGGGGGAGTTTGATAGGATTGTGCCGGTGTATACCTTGCCGCACCGGGTGTAGATACTGCAATATTCGCCGTCTAGGGTTGGCAGCATGGGGCCACCTATCGTTGTAAAAGATAAGCTGCCGTCGCCGTTAAAGCCCCGGACCATAAGCCCTAAGGTGTCTACGTGGGTGGATATGCCCACGGTTTTGGTGCCGGTACCGGGTAGGTCTACTACTAGGTTGCCCTTGTTGGTTAGGTGACTTTTGTAGCCGAGCTGGGTTACGAAGTTTTGGATTTCGCTTATTACGTTTTTTGTAAAGCCCGTTGGGCTGTCTATTGCCAGGATGTTTTTTAGGGTTTGGGTGAAATAGTCTCTTGGCAGGTTCATGTGTGCCTCCTTTGTTGTGCTTACTCTTGTTGCTTTTTTAGCTGTGCTTGAAATTCTTCATAGCTTGGCAATATTACTCCCTCTACACTCGCGGACTGTACTATAACGGTGTAGGCCTCTTCTACGGTTTTTGTGCGCCCTATTGCTTCTGCAAGCAAGCGGAAAATTATTTTCGTTTCATATGCCACGATGTAACCTCCTTTTTTGCCGTATGAGTGATGTTACATATGCGTTATAAATACATGCAATGATATGTCGCGGCATGTATTCTTTTACTCGTTTAAATTTCGGATTCAACCTTCCATTTCCCTATAAGCGCGGCCAAGTCCTGCTGGCCTTCGTCACCATTTGCTTGGCTGCGTACGGAAACTTTGTTTTCTTCTACTTCCTTGTCGCCTATTACCAGCATTACCGGGATTTTTTGCAGTTGGGCTTCCCGGATTTTGAAGCCGATTTTTTCGTTACGGGTGTCCAGTTCTGCCCGTAGGCCGGCGGCATCTATTTCTTCGTAGACATTGCGGGCTGCCTCGTGATGGCGTTCGGATATGGGCAGTACCATAATTTGTACCGGTGTTAGCCAGAATGGGAACCAACCGGCGGTATGCTCTGTTAAGATAGCGATAAAGCGGTCCAAACTGCCGAAACAGGTGCGGTGAATCATTACCGGGCGGTGCTTCGCTCCGTCTGGGCCTATATAGGTTAGGTCGAACCTTTCGGGCAGGTTCATGTCGCACTGGATTGTGCCGCATTGGAAGCTGCGGCCCATGCAGTCCTTAATTTGGAAATCTATTTTGGGGCCGTAGAATGCGCCGTCCCCTTCGTTTACCTCGTAGGGGCGGCCCAGTTCGTCCAGGGCTTGGCGTAAGCTTTCGGTGGCTTTTTCCCAGGCGTCGTCGCTGCCTATGCTTTTTTCCGGGCGGGTGGAAAGTTCAAATTTGAAATCGTGAAGGTTGAATGCGTCGTACACATCTTCGTACAGCTTTATTACGTTTTTAATCTCGTCTTTCAGCTGGTCTTCCGTCATAAAAATATGGGCGTCGTCTTGGGTGAAACAGCGTACCCGGGCCATGCCGTGCAGTGTGCCGGAAAGTTCGTTCCGGTGTACAAGCCCAAGTTCGGCAACGCGCAGCGGGAATTCTTTGTACGAATGCAAATCAAGCCCATAGGTTAGCATACCGCCGGGGCAGTTCATGGGCTTAATGAAGTACTCATCTTCGTCGATTATTGCGTTGTACATATCGTCCCGGTAGAAGTCGTAATGGCCGGAGCGCTTCCAAAGGTCGCCTATTAGCATCACCGGGGTAGAGATTTCTTGGTAGCCGTATTTTTTATGCACTTTGCGCCAGTAGTCGATTAGCCGGTTTTTTAGTATCAGGCCCTTGGGCAGGAAGAATGGGAAGCCGGGGCCTTCCGGCATAAAGGCGAAGAGTTTCATTTCACGGCCCAGTTTGCGGTGGTCCCGCTTCTTTGCTTCTTCTATGCGCTCTAGGTGGGTGTTAAGTTCGTCTTTGGTGAAGAATGCCGTGCCGTAAATGCGGGACAGCATGGCGTTTTTCTCATCCCCGCGCCAATATGCACCTGCTACGGATTGCAGCTTGAAGGCTTTTATCGCGCCGGTTTTTGGCATGTGGGGGCCGGCGCATAGGTCTACAAATTCGCCTTGTTTGTAGAAGGATGGTGTGTCTTCCAGGCCCTCCAACAACTCGCGCTTGAAGGGCTCGCCTTGTTCGTCTACATAGGCTAGGGCTTCATCCAGGCTTAGGGTGAAATGCTCTAGGGGGAGGTTTTGTTTTATGATTTTTTTCATTTCTTTTTCTATGGCTTCCAAGTCCTTTGGGGTGAAGGGGGTTTCGGTTTCGAAGTCGTAGTAGAAGCCATCTTCTATTGCGGGGCCGATTGCCAGTTTTACGCCGGGGTATAGGCGTTTTACGGCTTGGGCCAGAATATGTGCCGCTGTATGGCGGAGTGCGGAAATGTCTTGTTGCATAATATCGCTCCTTAGTGTATTAATTATTCGCTTGTATTGCGGCATAATACCATATTTGTTGATGTAATGTGAACCGCATAATACGAAAATACCTAAGCCGCCCAGTTTTGGCAATAATGATAAACCTTTTTCGGTTTTGATACTAATGGACAACCTTTTTTCCGGTTTTGATGATACCGATAAAAGCGATTTTCATGCTGGGTTGGTGACGAAATCGCCCATAATGGGCGGACAGGAGGCTATTATCATAGATATAGATAAACAATTATTTGCCGAAAACCCCTTCCGCGAAGCAGAGGACCGCTTGCTGTTTGCCAAGGCCCTGGACCGCCTAAAAGCGGCCCAATATAAAAATCACGCCAGCTTTACGGATTTTATGAATCCCCAAAGAAGCGTGATTTTTTTGCAGCGGTTTATAAAAACGGGCGTTGCCGCCAGTGTTTACGGCGGCTACGAAGATGCGGAACGTATGATGCTGGGGTTTAATCCGCCCTATCAGGATGAGCCCCTTTCCGGTAGGGACTTTCCAATTATGCCACTGGCCGTAACATATAACGGGCGTTTCTCCCGGCAGCTAACCCACCGGGACTTCCTTGGGGCTACACTGGGCCTGGGCCTAGACCGAGGGAAAATTGGCGATATACGGCTAACGGAATCCGGGGCGGTAATGTATGTGGCAAAAGAAGTAGCCGATTACATTGCGGAAAACCTGCTGGAAGTAGGCCGCACTACGGTTACAACAGCCGTTTATAATGAGGTAATTGAGGTTGAGGCCACCGGCACCCAAAAACGTATAACCGTAGCCTCCCTACGGCTAGACGCGGTGATAAGTGCGGCCTTTAATCTGTCCCGGGTAAAAGCCGCCGCTTTAATTGAGAGCGAGAAGGTATTTGTAAACTGGGCCGTTAGCAAAAAGACTTTGCAGCTATCCGAAGGGGATATAGTAACAATACGCGGCACCGGCCGTATGCGGTTAGATGCCGTATCCGGCCCTACCAAGAAGGATAGGGTTGCGCTTATGATTACTATGTTTTAACTTAACGAATTAGTCGGGTTTTACCGCCCACATATTGCTATAGTTATCGGGCATAATGTCTTCTGGGCGATTCCGTTGCCAACCAAGTGTGAAATAGCCTTTGTCGGTATCATCAAAACCGGCCGAATTAGGAATTTATGCATTTATGATATTTTGCTGTTTATAAAGGCCAAGAAATCATTTTTATGCCCCTCATTGTCAAATGCGGAGAAGGGGATGAGAGTTGCCTGTATTGCGCCTACATATAAGTAGATGGCTTCGTGGCCCTGTACAATTTTTTCTATACTGGTGTAGTTTCTTTTGATTTCGGCGGTTTCGCTTGACTCGATGTAAATTTCTTCGTCAAATTGCAGATGCACGTTTGTGTCAAAGGGGAGTTTACCTTGTTTTTTTATTTCCCTTATCTGCCATTTAATTAGCAATAGTACAAAGGGCTTAAAGAATATGGAAAGTAGGATGCCAATAATGGACAGGAATAAGGCGGGAGACAAGCGGCCTCCTTCGTACCCTGCAATGAATTGTGAAATAATTCCAACGCCGAGCGTGATAAACAGAATAATCCTTACAATGAGTATGAATTTTTGAGCTGATAGGTTTGAAAGGCTATGGTGCTTATTGAACTCATAGTAGTCGGCCTCGCTAAGAGTGAAATTGAAGTTGAACATATATGCCCCCTAGTTTGAATTATACTTTGCGCCATTTTGAAGGCTTTACTGGCGCTTGTCAATTGTGGGTGCGCTGTGTTATATGTTGCTGGTCTGTGATAAACTTAGTTCGCCTGGCAGATTCATTAGATACAGTATGCTCCCGCTGGAGTTTGCAGTCACGAATTTACATAGTTATAAAGGAGAGCAAACGATTTATGAAAAAGAAAATAATCCGGTATATTATTCTCACACTGGCATTAGTATTTGTAATTGCAGGCGCGGTACAAGGCGGTTATCGTGATACCTTAAACAGGGCCACGGTTATATGCTTGGAGTGCATTGGCATTGGGTAAACGAAGGCTTATACAACTAGCATCGGCGCTTTTGTACAATGCCAATATTGCAGGTTTCGTACGAGGTACAATATTCACAGGCAGGACAAAAGGCCTATGCGTACCGGGGCTTAATTGTCATTCTTGCCCTGGGGCTGTTGCCGCTTGCCCCTTGGGCAGCTTGCAAACTGCTTTGGGTGATGTCCGTAACAAACTGCCCCTATATATTGTGGGTGTTCTGCTTTTGTTCGGCGTACTGCTTGGGCGGGCTATTTGTGCGTTTCTTTGCCCGTTTGGGCTGGTGCAAGACTTGCTGGATAAAATCCCTACGCCAAAACTGCGTAAAAGTACGGTTACACGCTGGCTGTCGTTATGTAAATACGCGGCTCTTTTAATATTTGTGGTATACCTGCCATTGCATTTTCTGTGGCAGGGCGGGGTTAGCACGCCCGCGTTTTGCAAGTACCTTTGCCCGATGGGTACCCTGCAGGCCGGCATACCGCTGGCGCTTACTAATGCCAGTATACGGGCTATTACCGGCGCGTTGTTTAGGTGGCGGCTGGTTTGGCTTGGGGTTATTCTTTTGGCCAGCGTGCTTATTTTTAGGCCGTTTTGCCGCTTTCTTTGCCCTTTGGGAGCAATATATTCTTTATTTAACAAATATGCCCTGTTTGGCATAAGGGTTAATGCCCGTTGTGTCGGGTGCAGTGCTTGTACAAAAATGTGTAAGCTGGATGTGCGTAAGATTAATGACCGGGAATGCATACGCTGTGGCGACTGCCATCAGGTATGCGCCCGTAATGCTATTGTATATACAAGAAAGGAACATGAAAATGAAAAATAAAGGAATCATCATTGTACTGGCTGTTCTGCTTATTGTAAGTTTGTTTTTCAATGCCGTTTTGCTGTATCGTTTGTACCGTGAAACCAGAGGAGAGAGTTTTAACCCTGAATATGCGCTGCAAATAGAAGATATGGCACCAGATTTTAGCGTGGAATTATTAACGGGGGAAACCTTTACGCTGTCCGAACATAGGGGTACGGTGGTAGTGTTGGATTTTTGGGCCACATGGTGCGGCCCTTGTGTGGCTAAAATGCCTACTGTACAAACATTGTCTGAGCAGTTTGGTGACAGTGTAAAATTTGTTGGGATAAATGTTGGCGAATCTCGAGGCCGTGTGCAAGAGTTTATTAATGAGCGCGGTTTTACTTTTCCTATAGGGGTAGATGAGGACAATTATATCCATAGGAATTTGTATCCGTCTCCCGGTGTCCCATATATGGTGATTATCAACGGTGATGGGGTTATTACAGATACATTCCTAGGCGGTGGCGAGGGTCTGATACACAGATATGAAGCTGCTATATTGGAAGCGCTTGGCTAGGCTGCTGGTTTTACTACGTTTCAACTATGCATAGCACAGTGAAGGCGTTAGGCCATGTAAGCATATACATGGATAATATTAATGAAAACAGAAACGAAGACAATCTGATAGCTGATGGCATTATTAAAGTTAGCTTTGGCGCTTATCTGTTTTTCTTTTCCAAGCCAACTACGAATCGTGCAGTTTAAGCACTTCCCAATAATAGTAAAAGCAGATGCCACCGTACAATATAGCATCTGCTTTAACTTGGGCAATCATTTTATCGGTCATGTGATTGAAAAGCAGAGGAAACGACCCAATCAAGCATATGATATGGAGCATTAATAGAAGGCTCGCACTATGGGAAAAGTACGAGCCTTTACATTTTTCCAAAAATGGGTTAGATGGATTTGCTAAGTGTTTCTACATCACTATAAGGCATACCATTATCAGAAGAAACATCTGTAACGGACATACCCCTGTATAGCAGAACGTGTGTTGTCAAGAGGAGAAATGATTTTTTGAAGTAGGAATATTTAGCGTATTTGTTATTTCAAGCGAGGTGCGTACATGACATCTACAATTAGTTATAATAAATTATGGAAAGTCCTTATAGACAAGGGCATGAATAAAAAAGATTTGAAATTAGCGTCTGGAATTAGCACTACAGCTATTGCAAAACTTGGCAAAGGTGAAAATCTAAATACGGACACGCAATTGAAAATTTGCAATGTTCTAAATTGTGATATTTCAGACATTTGTGAAATTGTCAGAATGAATGACGGTTTAAAATAATATAGTTTGCTGATGTTAAACTTGAGTTTGGCTAAGTTCGAAGATATGCGATACAGTCAGATAAGACCTATTAGATATGCGGAATTTTGTGCGGGCATTGGTGGCTTTCGTATGGGAATTGCTACATCAAAGTATCGCTCTGTTTGTGTTTATAAAAATGAGATAGACGATAAATGCGAGAAAACATACTTCGATAATTTCGGCGAACTGTTTGATTCTAAGGATATATTTTCTGTTGATTCTTACACCTTGCCTAAGTTTGATGTTTTATGTTCTGGATTTCCATGTCAGCCATTTTCAATAGCAGGTTCAAGGCAAGGTTTTTTAGACAATAGAGGTAAAATTATTTTTAAGCTCTTAGAGATTATTTCAGTTTGTTGTCCTCCTGTTGTATTCTTGGAAAATGTGCCAAACCTTGCAAGACATGAACGAGGTGATACGCTTTCAAAGATAATTAATGAACTTGAAAGAATGGAGTATTCTGTCTTTACAAAAATAATTGATAGTTCGGAGTTTGGGTTGCCACAAAGTCGCCCTCGCCTTTATATTGTTGCATTTCGTAATAATGAATTTCCCAATGTAAATTTTTCATTTCCATCGGGAAATTCAATTCGCAAAACGGTAAGAGATATATTGAATCACGGAGATAATTCTATACCAATCTCAAAGAAATGGCATGAATATATTGATTTGTACACAAACAAAAAAAACATCGAAGCGCTTTCATTTGCTCCACCAAAGACTCGGATAAAATTAGAACGAAAAGCTGTGGACTGCAATTTAGATGATTGTATTTTACAGATACGGTCAAGCGGAATCCGTGCTTATTCATTAGATGGGCAATTTCCCACTTTTGCTGTTAGCAACAGTGGGGGAGGCGCAATGATACCTGTTTTAACAAAAGAACGCCGACATATAAACCTAACAGAAATGAAGCGATTAATGGGCTTCGGGGATAATTTCGTTTTTACAATAAATAGAACAGACAGCATAAAGCAATTAGCAAATGCTGTCTGTCCACCTGTAATCCATGAACTTTTTAATGATATTACCAAGGTTTTAGTAAGCACAGCCGGATTCAATGAATCACCTGTGAAAAGCTATGCGGTCTGATATGTCTTCGCCAGTAGCCAAAACAATTCTTTCTCTTTCTGGATTTACAAGAGCACATTTAGCAGAGCAGTTAGACCGAGAACACACAAAGCACATTTGGCGTTTACTTTTATTGCAGTAATGGCATAATGCTTGATAGTTTTGCGCTGAATTATCTCCGCCTCGGTCGATAGGTATTCTGTGGTCAAATTCAACTCTAACGCGGTCTTTTGCAAAGGTATGTGATGACATCTCATTTCGCGGTTTCAATCGAGCACCGCAAATATTACAGCGAAATCCTTGCGGTTCTTACTTCAATTATATCTTCTAAATGCAACATAAAATTAACCCTCCATCGTTTTGAAAGATTCAGCAAATGAAATATTTGAGCCATTAATGATTTTTTCAAGATTAAGAATAGAAATATTGCGTTTACCGCTCTCTACACCTGCGTAATAAGTCCTATCCATTGATATTTCATTAGCGAATTTTTCTTGGCTCAAACCTATATTTTGGATGCGTAATTCCTTGATTCGTTTGCCAATTGTTTCAGTAATCATTGATAATCACCTCGCTATAGCAATTCACCTTTAAATCAGTCTCGCCTGTCGCCGAAAACACGTTGAAGCGTTCGCGATTTTCGGCTCGGTCGAGGCCGTTTAAAGGGAGAATTGCTATAAATAAAAACCCATGACATATGGCAAATGGCTTACACAATCCCCACTTTTTTACCAAAAAAGGTATTATACACAGCTATACATAAAGCAATAGCAGCAACAATTACAAACCCAACCCTGCCGTTTACGGCAGTGCCCGCAGCAGACGACGCCAAACTAAAATTATGTGCAAGAGTTGCCCCAAATATCATGCCAAAAACGGCTATAGTCGAATCGGAGTTTCCACTGCCTGCAAGCACCATTTGCCTAAACGGGCAGCCCCCCATAAGAACAGAGCCGAATCCTACAAGCCCCAGCCCTAGAATATTCCATAGCCACTGGGTATGGGCAACGGGCTGGCCTTCAAGCCCTAAATTAAATTGGCCAAAAATAATATTACCCACGATTCCCACAACCAGCAAGGTAATAATCCCCGATAGCATGGTAAATTGCTTGAACATAATACCATCCCGCACTCCCCCAACAAAGCAAAGCCGGGATATAAAACCAACGCCGCCCATAATAACCCCTGCGGCAAGGGCAATAATAAGTGGCGCACGGGCGGCACCGGGGCCGCTTTCGGAGAATAATAATAACGACGGGAAGAAAATCAAAGCCCCAAGCAGCAGCAAAGTCAAAACAGGCAGCGCAAACCCATCTGTTTTAGAAACGTCATATGTACGCTTCAATGAGTAGCCCCTCTGCACAAAAAACATACCAAGCAGTATGCCGCCAACAAATCCAACCAGGCCAATAAGTGCGTTAATGTCGCCGCCGGCCATTCTTAAAACCATCCTTAATGGGCAGCCTAAAAAAATTAATGCCCCAATCATGACACAGGCACCCAAAACAAATCTTGTTACCGGCGCCGAGCCGCCCTTGGAAGAAAACTCCTTAGTTATTAAAGACACAATTAACGCACCAATAACTATACCCATTGTTTCCGGCCGTACATACTGCACAGCCACCGCACCGTGAAGCCCAAGTGCGCCGGCTGTGTCTCTAAGAAAACAGGCAACACAAAACCCCATATTTCCCGGATTGCCATGTAAAACCAGCGTAATGGATATAATAGCTGTTAGCGCCCCAACAAGCGGCATTTTTAGTTTCTCAGGCATATGATTCCCCCTAAATTATTTCCTGTATTATGTACGGTTTCGCTGGCATACACAAGGCGTTTTTGTCCGCAATCTGGGGCAAATGCTGGTCAGTTTTATGGTGGAATGACTATATAGGCGTTTTGATTTGAAATGGGCTGAAGCAAGCCGGAAATTGCAACGCTTCAATGCATTTTCCGGCGCAGCCTGAAGCCCAATTTCAAACAAAATCGCTATAGTTCCTTTCTAAAGAAGGGGGCTGTGCGTTTGCCTTTGGGCAATAAAAAAGACCCCTTGCATAGCCAATATCCCAGGCTACGCAAGAGGTCTATATAATTCAACGGCTAAAGGTGGCTTACCCCTGAGGCGGCCCCGGTGGATTCTTGCGTCTAAGCAGCAGATACAACCCAAACACAATAATAATCGAAGGCATAAGCCAGCTAATTAGGCGGATAAAGATGCCTACAACACTGCCAAGTACGCTAAAGGCAACAATCGCCATTAAAATCCACGCAATACACTTATTACGGCGCAGGAAATTAATTACTTCGTCGATATTATCCGAAACAAGTTCCCCGGCATTAATACGCCTACGGATATTAAAGCCATCAAAGAGGCATGTCAGCGCAAATATCGGAAGGGCAAATCCAAACAGCATAGTCACAGGCCAACTGGACACACCGGTAAAATAAATGATAAGGAAAAACCCGGTTAAAGCCGCCAGTCCCCGTTTAATCAGCCCCATGTACATGTAGTTTACACCGGGCAAAATTGAAAAGAACAGTAGTAATAACCAGCTTATACGCCGCCCTCCCGGCACAGCAGACGGCCCCGGCGCATAAGGCTCCACAGGTGCGGCCAACTTGCCTAGGCAACCGCGGCATAGGTGCCGCCCCTGTATATCTACCATGCAACTCTCACAAATCCAATCACCGCATTGGTTACATGTGTTAAAAGCCGGTACTGTAGGATGAGTCCTGCATTGCATAAATTTCACTCCTTTGAGTTATTGTAAAAAGATATACGCCGCTTGTATAGGAAAGTTTATTACCGTAACAAATTTAAACGAACTCCTATATCAATACGCCAGCAAAACAATCCGCTCCCCATCAGAAGCCATAACAATAGTCCCCATTTCGTAAGTCCGGTAAACCTCAATACCCCGGTAAGCCAGCCTTGCAATCACCTCGCCATGAGGGTGGCCAAACCTATTGCCGCCCCCCGCCGATACAACCGCCGCCAAAGGCTGTACCCTATCCAAAAACGCCTCTGTTGTAGATGTACGACTCCCATGGTGCCCGATTTTAATAACATCTGCACGCAAATCCTGGCCGCTTGCAATCATTGCCATCTCGCTGTTGGCCTCTGCATCCCCTGTAAAAAGGAATGAAGTATTCCCATGGTCAAGCCGCAGCACAATAGAAGCGTCGTTTAAATTAGAACCCCCAAAGCCCATTGCCGGCGCAAGCACGGTAAAATTAATTATCCCCGCCTGAAAACTCTCGCCGGGGACAGGCGCATGGGCAGGTATGTGATTATTTTCGATAACCGAAATCAGATTCTCAAAAGTATCTGTTATATGTACAACATCGGGCATAAGAACCTGCCCAACCTCTATTCTGTTTAAAACCGCAATAAGCCCCCCAATATGGTCCCGGTGGGGGTGAGTGGCAATTACATAATCAAGCCGTGAAATACCTGCTTGCCGCAGATACTCAAGTACTGGCTCGTTCCGGTTAATATCGCCGCCATCAATTAAAACCGCGTTATCCCTTGAGCGTATTAATGCGCTGTCCCCCTGCCCAACATCCAAAAAGGCGACAATAATCTCATTGTCGCCCAGGGCAAGCAGGTCAGCAACTATAAAATTGTAAACTAAGGCAAAGGCAAGCACCAAAACCATAGTAATAGCAAAGGCCCGGCCTATACCCCGCTTATTCATCAGCGTACAAACAGCCTCAAATCGCCAACGCCAGCAGCATAGGCAGCCAAAGCCAAAATAAACAAATGAAGTGGATAAAATCCATAAAACAAATACTTCATACTACGCCCTCTTTCCCCGTTATACCGCAAAATAAGTGGCACAACAAGAAGCGACCCAACAGGAAACATAATAGCTGCCAAACTAACGCCCAATCCTGTATAGGCCATTTCAGAATACGAACTCATATCCGTAAACCCAGGCTCAGGGTTTAGCGATATCATTATTCCCAGTAAAATAAAAAATAAATTATATACCGCAGCAGCAATGGGAGGTAAAATGCGCCGCAGATTTTCGGTATCAATTATATGAAAAATAAGCACAACAACCGGCCCAATAACGCCCCAGTCAAAATATATGCTTACACCACACATAACCGCAAACAAGAACACAAATAGCCCAAGATTTCGCAGCCTATCATACATAACTATGCCCAAAAGGCTTAAAAATAGCGTAAACATTACATTAGGAGTAGGGGAATGCAAAAGCCTGCCAAAGGCCATCATATATGGCACCTGGGAGATAACCCCCCATAAAAACAACCGTGCCATATATCTGTTTACATTAGAAGTATGCCGATACCCCTCCACCAGGAAAAACGCCATTATTGGAAATGTAAGCCCACCTGCAAGTTGAAACGGAAAATGCAGCCCCGTAGGGATAACATCTCCAAACACCAACGCTGTATGCTGTAAGGCCATGCCCACAATGGCTACAATTTTAAGGAAAAAAGCATCATATCCCGTTTTTATGATATTTGCTTCCTCCTATCGCCCCATTACGGGGAATTTCAGTCACCAACCGAGCATGAAAATCGCTTTTATCGGTATCATCAAAACCAGGTGGGTTAGGTATTTTCGTATTATCGGCCCATTATGGGTATTCCGCAACCAATTGAATATAAGAACTGGCTAAAACCTTCATACATTTGTCGTGCTTGAGAGCCAGACTCAATCAGTTCTATGAAATACTGACCCCAACTCCGTTATTCCAATCATGGTATCGTCTACTAAAGTCAATGTGTTGTGTGCATACTGCATAGCAAATTCATGCACATCATCCCCTATTACCCCGCTAAAATCCCTATTCGTGACAACAAATACAATAATATCGTCGTATAAGGCAACAAAACCATGTACGGTACCCATACCCGCAAACAAGTTAACCACAAAAGTAAAATGACCATCATCATGTATTGTTAAAGACGGTAAATGCTCGTCACTTACACCACTGATTCTTTCTACAAAATGTGAGGGGAATAAATGCTGTACAGGGAGTACAGGCGGCTCGCCTCCGCTTCCTCGCCTAAACACCCCGATACCTTGCGCATACAAAACATCTTCATTGGGCAGCCATATTAAAACCAAGTCTTCCGTATCCCAGTCCCAGTTTGGCACAACTATTGTATGGCCATCAATAAAATAGTTAAAAATATTATCAACCCGTGAAATATATAACCTAACAAAAGCTTCCGACTCAAAGTCTAAAGAAAGGGAATCGCCATAAAAAAAGCCGTCTAAATTCCACATTCCTTGGATATCGCTGAATGCCGCGCCGGCAGGAGTGTAGACAATGTCGGAATCAGTGCCGGGGATATAAGTAATGTCTGGGGCAACGTCCACAAAAATTCCCCTTCGCGCTAATGCTGTCTCTACTGCCAGGCGGGCATTTACCATTGGATATGCGTATCCAAAAGCATCAGGCACCCACCGGGGTGCGTATGACACTAAAATTTCCCTAACTTCCGAGGCTGTTATATCTGGGTTAGCCTGCCTTACAAGAGCAGCTACCCCAGCAACGATTGGCGTTGCAAATGATGTGCCGGATACAGTCCCAAAATGCAGGTCGTCCGATTCCACATAAAACTGTGATGGTGATTCGGCGCGCAACTCATCGTGGTACGACTGATACGGAGGAAACGTTGTGTAAATAAACGACCCCGGCGCAGCAATAGTGACAAAGGGGCCAATGCTGCTATACGCACCATCCAGCGTGAAATTATCAATTTCGTAATTTAACGGGCGATGTGTTTCCTCCCACGGTAAGCCAATTGCACCTACAATAAGAACATAATCCGCTAAAGCAGGCTGTCGATAAACCAGTGCCGCAAATGAAGAAATATACCTTGTTTCGATATTACCATCATCATCACGCTGGTTACGCTCAAAGACAAGATGGGCATACCGGGCATTATTCCCGGCGCCGGCTACAATCAAAATATCGTATCTCTGTACAAACCTGTACAAAAATGTCGCACGCCACCCGGTACGCATATTGGCATGGTACATTGATTCATCATTAAATACTGTCGACACGTTTATAACAGAAACATCATGATTTTCGGCAAGCCACGTAAAACCATAAATCAGCGTTACTTCCGTTCTTAGCCAATAATTGTATTCGAGAATGGTTAAATATGGCGACTGCAAATCAAACAATGATGTTCTCAAGTCGTTGGGAATATCCGAAAAATTCGTCCTCATAGCTGTGCACGCAAAAAATATATCCCGGTTTGGGACAACCCCATTAAGCCCACTACCATGCAAAGACGCAATTATACCGGTAACAGCTGTGCCATGGGAACCAGTCCTATGTACACGTGTATTACCCGCCGGTATCATCAAATTTGGATGATTGGGATAAAAACCACGATCCCAAACCCCAATACGGGCCGTGCTATGGGGCACCTGGGCCATTATGTTCCAAGCGGCTTCCAGTTCAATCGCGTCTTGCCACCATGTTAGGCTGAAATTGGCAGGAGTAGCAGTAGCGGCTAATGCGGTTGCACTGCCTTCCATCAACGTAAGTGTGTTGGGCAGGGCCATCTCTACAGCCCAAAAATCCAGCAGTTCATAGATTTTATTTTCCAAGCCTATGTAATCTGGTATATCAAAGATAGCATGGTAAAACCCCAATGCTTCAATATATCCCATTAATGTACCGCCAGTTTGGTCCATAATGTACTGTATATCCCAAAAGTCCACGCCTTCTGCGGCAAGCACAATAACTTCGCCCCGTATTGCAAGGGTTTCCCCATCTGTGGAAACGATTAAATCATCGGCAGTATATTGGATTTCGGGAATATGCAGTCGTGTTGGTTGAACTGGCTGATAGACATATTCCCAGTCGTTCCTGTTGTCGTTGTCATAGTTGCCATCATCCCAGTTGCCGGCGCTACCGCAGGCCGTTATGGCCAGCATCATAAGTATAGTAATTATTAAAGCTACATTACGGCGCATTTTAATCTCCAAACATTTTATTTAAATGGGACTCTGCCCCAAACCCTGTTGCTGTGCCGGGGAAACCTCAGCTACATATCCTCGCTTCGTTAGGGCACCGCGCCTTGTGCGGTGGTGCCATATGGTGCAAGCCAAAAAAGGTTTATCATTATTGACAAAACCGGAACCTGTCCGGAACCTGTCAACATAAACGTGTGAAGCAATTATGTTGACGCTGTTTTTTCGTGCTATTTATTAACGATTTTCGCCTATATAGTACAAAACTGACAACAACCCCCGGCCCTACGGGCCACCCCTTTCTAACAGAAAGGGGCTATGTGCAGGAAAGCCTTTGTCGGTATCATCAAAACCCGCACAACAATCCTATATAGGGCGTGTAGCCTCATACAGCCATGCCCGTTCATCTTCAGTAAGCTTAGGAGCAAGCAGGTCATACGTCATTTTATGATACTCGTTTAGCTGGCAAATCTCGGTCTTGTTCAATTGTTCTATATCTATAGCGGTTTTATCTATGGGGCAGTACATCAGCGGCTTAAAACCATAAAATTTGCCGTATTCGGTTTCGCTATGCTCATAAACCTCTACGATATTTTCGGTACGTATGCCGTATGCCCCGGCTTCATAATATCCCGGCTCCACGCTTAGCAACATGCCGGGTTCAAACTCAATCTTAGATTTTGGCGACATCCCTTGAGGGCCTTCGTGTACACATAGACAGTATCCAATCCCATGCCCTGTGCCATGCCTAAAATCCAGGCCATGCTCCCACAACGCAGTACGGGCCAAGGCGTCCAGCTGCATCCCTGTCATTCCCTTGGGGAAAACCGTCCGCACCACTGCAAGATACCCCTTTAATACCAATGTAAAATGACGTTTCATTTCAGGGGTTAGCTGGCCTACGGCTAGTGTACGGGTAGTGTCTGTAGTACCGTCCAGATAATTGCCGCCGGTATCTATAAGAAAAAACCCATCCGGTTTTAAACTTGAGCCAACAGGCCCGGGGCTGTAATGGGCCAGTGCGGCATTGGGCCCATAAGCCGCTATTGTTGAAAATGCGTCTTGAAGAAAGTCCGGCTGCTGGGTTCTTAGCCTGGTTAATTCTTTTGCAACATCCGATTCTTTAAGCGCGGATATATCAGGGGTTTCCATTAACCACTTAATGGCCCGTACCAGCACGGCGCTTTCTTTAATATAGGCATTGCGCGAGTTAGAAAGTTCGATATCGCTTTTAACCGCCTTTAACATCATAATAATATCCGCCGGCAAATCGCTTTTTGTGGGCAAGCCCTTTGGCAGGGATTCTATTAGCAGCATATTGGTTTTTTCGGGGTTATATACGAGTTTGCCCTCTGTAGGCAAATTGCTAAGAAAGCCTGCAATCTCGTCATAATCGTGCAAGCTAAAGCCCTGGACTTCCAGGTTAGCGGCAAGCGTTGCAACCTTGCTGCGGTCAATAAATATATGGGCCGTGCCGGTTGTGATTAATGCGTATGCGTTTACAACCGGCGCAAAGGGCATATCATGCCCGCGGATATTCATAAGCCATGCTATATCATCTAAAGCTACCGCAAGGTAGGCGGTTAGGTCGTGCTTTGCCATATTGTCGCGCACGGCAGCCAACTTCTCCTTAGCAGGCAACCCGGCGAAACGGGGGATGTGTTCAAAGGCAGAGGTGCCGGGCAGGGCGGGGCGGTCATCCCATATCAGGCCTATTATGTCTTCGGTATATACGTAGGTTATTTCCTTTGCTTTTAGGGACTCGGCCAGTTCTTCATAGGCCTTCATTGTCATAACTCGGCCATCGAAACCCAGTTTGCCCCCGTGAGGCAGTTCTTTTGCCAGGTATTCGTCATACTTGGGGGTGCCGGGGGTATCCATTTTAAAAAGGGTGATTCCTGTTCCGGATAGTTCCTGCTCTGCTTGGATGAAATACCGCCCGTCTGTCCATAGCCCCACTTGGTTGTGGGTCACCACAACTGTACCGTTGCTGCCGGTAAAGCCTGAAAACCACGTTCTGGCTTTCCAGTGCCCGGCAACATATCCGCTGCTATGTGGGTCACCGTTTGTGATTACGTAGGCATCTATGCCTCTTTCCTTCATTAGGCCGCGTAGTGCTTGCAATTTGTCCATTGTGTCACCGTCACCTTATTTTATTTTACGGGGCAATGACAATACATTAGTACTGTCCTTGGATTCCAACTCTGCCTTGGCAAGGGCCAGTTCCCCTTGGAGTTCGTGAAATTTTTCTTTAAGCAAAGCGTACTCTTGTTGCATACGTCCCAGTTCATGAACGTATTTCTCGTTCATTGCGTTTGTGCGCGCCAGGTTGTCTGATGCTTTGAAATAGTCGTCTGCAACGTTAAGGGCAATTAGCAATGTGCGAATCCGCTCATTAATAGAAGCAGTGGCATTGGCTGCGGTTAGGTCTGCCAGTTTGCGGTCTATGTAGCGCGCAATGCGCTGAAGATGCGCTTCTTCTTCATTGGATTTAAGGGTTATAACTTCACCGCAGATTACAACGTCAACTTTGTTGGCCATTCAAATTCACTCCTATATGTGCTGCTTTTAAATTGCTTAAAATAATTCATATATTTTGTATTGCGGGGCATAATAATTTAAGTTTACGGCTTAATGCGGCGCCAATGTTTAATCTGGTGTTTAACATTAAGAGTATCGCAAAGACAGGGAGTGTTAAACAGTGAAAAAGGTGCTTGGGCTTTTGCTTAGTATATTCATTGTATTTTGCTTGCCGAACGCAGTTGCCGCATACAGCTATCAAGGCCCTGAGGCGGAACTGATAGGGCTAATCAATGCGGAAAGGACAAAAACCGGGGCGCCCCCCCTTACTGTAAACTGGGAAGTGGCAAGGCTCGCCCGTTATAAGTCTGAAGAGATGAAGCGGCACGGGGTAATTAGCCATGAATCTTTGGTTTACGGCAATCCGTCCCAACAGCTTACGCGCTTTCAAGTACCACATAGTATGGTTGGCGCTAATATTGCAATGGGGCACGAGACGCCTCAGGATGTGCTTGAAGCCTGGCTAAACTCACAATGCCATCATGTTAACCTGGTAAGTGCTGAATACACAAGCGCAGGGGTTGGGGTTAGTGTAGACGATAACGGTATCTATTATTGGACACTTATATTGGTGGGGGAATAGCCTATATCATCATCTTCCAAGCCCAGTATTGCACGTATATCTTCCGCAAGCAAGCCTACCAAGGGCAACGACGATGCCGATTTACCTTTCTTGCGCAGCAGAGAAAGCAGTGACGCCAGTTCTTCATTATGCATAGCCAGGTCCTTACGGTCGTCGGGCAGTAGGTAGTCGCCGCCGGCAAACAATAACTCATAATCGGCTTTTCCATAACGCCATGGTACAAACCGCTTCCCAAACCGCAAATATACCTTGTCTGCCAGGGTTAGGCCTTTATAGTCCATATTTCCCGCATAGTATATTACTGCCCCGGACTGGGTACATAACTCAAGCAAATGCTCAAGTGCCGGGTTTAACCCAAAGGATGCGCATACCAATGTGCAGTTTTGCCCGCTTAGCCGTTCGCATAGGGCCGAAAATACATGGGGGCTTTCTATAACAAAAATTTTGTCTCCATATGCGCTGGCGCTGCCTATGCGGCAAATATTTTCTAATGTTAGCACATGTGCTTCGCCCAATTGGTCGTAAAAAATGCAGGCATCGTCTTCTGCCTTTATTCCCCTTACAGTAACCTGGCTAAGCACACCGTCGGAAAGCAGCCCCGCTTGTAAGTACAGCCGGATGCTATCTTCCAATACCGCCGGGACAGGCCCCTCATGCCGGTGGGCCAGTGCCCGTAAAAACAACGGGCCCAAAGGCGAATAAAAATCCAGCGCCCTAGAACTGCCCATAAGCTGCACCGAAAAATCCGAAAGCCTAACAAGATGGCCGGCCGGCGGCAGGGCATTAAACGCTTCACATACACTTGATATCATAGACAGTACATTTTCAGGTTCATGAGCGAACTGATCCGCCCATAACCTATATGTGCGGCGCATATGTGCAAGCATTTCTTTAAGCCAGGAGCCGGCGGGAGTATCTTCATATTTTGGCAATATGTCGTCACGTATTGTTCGGGTAAAAGCATCTTTGTAACGTGCAATTTCACTAACAGGCTCGCTTTGGGATATAAGCTGGCGCCCCAAATATGCTTCTAATATAGAAGGAAGGGCTACTTCATATTTGAAAACCTTGTGCACTTGCCGCTCAAACTCCGCCAGCCCGATACGAATAAGCATCTGGTCATAATAATCGCGGTTAAAGAATGTAGACAGAGCGTTTTCTTCCTCATTGGTAGGCCGTGACAAACGCACCGCACTAAAGCAGCGCCCATAGCGGTTATATAAATCAAACATACCACTCATTAGCCGCTCGAACCCGCTGTCATTTTTGAAATATTGAATTATTTCTGTTAAATCCCTTGTTGTACTCATAATATCTTCCTTTTATTGGGTGTTTACTGGTTCTAAGACAGATTCTAAGAAATCGTTTCAAGTGTATCGTGTTTGCAACAAAATTGCAATTAACGTGCTTGAATTTTTTGCTGCTTTTCAATCATGCGGATATACTCTTCCACATTACTTATAAACTCCTCAAAGGTCGCTATATCGCCTAATTCCTCATGCTCTTCATCGTAGAAGGCTATCATCTTGGTTTTATGATTCCAGAGGATATGAGTGCCGGTGTACTCGCCTATTTGCCTTGAAATCCGCAACAACTTGCGCCGGCCTATTTTCATTGGAAGGGTATCGGTTAGGGGCAGAAAGTCTATAAACTCGCAATAGCGTATTGAACCGTTTTTTTCAAAATCAAAACGCAGGTTATCCCCTTGCAGGAAATTTAACAGGGAATCCGGTAATTTATAGGGAATAAGTTCTTGCAGCTTGTTTTGCAAGTCATGAAAATTGGCCGGCTCTAATGATTTAAAGAACTCGGCCATTTTTGTATCGCCTTTATTAACGGCTATATTGTATGGGCGCTCTCCGTCTCTTCCCACTAACGTAGCATCCGCTCCGTGAGCCACTAAATACTTGCATAGCTTCAAGTCTCCGTAGCGGGCGGCTTCGCAAAGGGGTGTTGTTTTGCCCCAGGTTGTATCTATACTGTTCATATCCACGCCGTTTTCTACAAAAAAGGTTATGGCTTGTATGTCGTTATCCAAAATTGCCGTAAAGAGCCCCTTGCTGCCGTGTTCCTTTACAGTGTAGCCAAGTTCGTTAATCAACGGCAGGTTTTTGTATTTCTTTCCGTATAGGGCATTTTCGTAGGCGTCCGGCGCGTTGGGGGTGTCTTCGATTACATTTGCGCCATGTTTAACCAGATAGCGGATTATATCTTCATCGCAATATCTTACGGCGGTTAGAACGCTATGTTCATACTTTGCATTTAAGTTTGCGCCATGCTCTACAAGCCATTTAACCGTAGGGAATGACCCGGCCGTTAGCGCAAGGGTAAGTGGTGTGGGCTTGTATGAGTATTCACCGTCAGAAAGCTTGATTTTTTTATTAATATTTCGCCCTTTAAGCAGATAGCTTTCAACGGAACTAATGTCCCCGCTTATAATATCTGCCGCTATTTGTGGTGCGGCTTCGAATGTGCCGTAGCCCTGTATTGTGATTTTAGCCATGATTTTCCTCGCTGTTTGGGAGTTGTAAAGCCGGGATATCGCGAATTCAGTATAACATAAGCAGAATAGGGGCGAAAAAGAGTGTATTGTGATAATATAGCACACACGACACTTCCGCCAATTTACCATAACTGAACTATGAATTCATTAATGGGACACCGCCGAATGTATGGCGTTGTGGCTTCATACGAACCCGTTATCTAAAACCAGGAAGGATTAACAAGTGGATTACTCATTCTATTTCGCCCCCCACCGCTTAAACAAAAGGAGATGAGTAAGCATGGAACTATTAGCCCCGGCTATAGAATTTATAGCCCGCAGCCCGGCACTGGTTATAGTAGTGCTGACCGCGATTTTTTTTATTATTATTTACAGCAGCCTGGCATCCAAGCGAAACAGGATACACAAATCCCTTAGCAACATAGACGCTTTTTTGCAATACCAGCTGGAACTTATGACCAACCTGTTCATGCACATGGATACCGCCATAGACCATGAGGCCGATGTATATACACAGTTTGTTAAAGAGCGTACAGGCTTTAACCAGGTAAGAGAACTTTTTCATAACGCAAGAACCACCGGACGGGGGTTGGTGGAATGCGACAAGGCCATGAGCCAGTTTATGCAGGGTGCCCGTATGACATTTGAAAACTATCCTGAACTTAGGGCCCTGGATATAGTATCAGATATAATGCATCAAAATACGGAAATGGAAAGCCAGATAAACGCATCTAGAAGGCAGTATAACTCCAATGTTACTATTTACCGTAACGCTGTTCAAATATTTCCTAATAATCTGGTGGCTGGGATATTCCGCTTTACGGATACTTATGAGTTATAGTCTTTTCATATGAGAATGACGGTTTTTGTCATTCTCATGTGAAATACTTTCTGAAGCCATAGTAATTTCAATCCACGCATTTTGGATTGTATACTAGGTTGATGAGGAAGCGCGGGTGGCTGTACGGCCAACAGGCTGGCATAGGCCGTAATCGCTTTTATCGGTATCATCAAAACCGGGAAAAGGTTGTCCATTATTATCAAAACCAAAGAAGCCTTTATCGGTATCATCAAAACCTGGTTAATGATTGTACAAGCATCACCACCCGCCTTTACGGGCCATAAAAATCGTATAAACGGAGCGAAAAAATGCCAAACCTAATAGCCACAGCCGCCTTCGGCTTAGAATCTATAGTAAAATGGGAAGTATCCAACATGGGATTTACCGGTATAAAATGCTTCGATGGCCGGGTAGAGTTTTCCCCAAAAGAAGGCTCGGATTTACCTGCCTCAATAGCCCTTGCGAATATCTGGCTAAGAAGCGCGGACAGGGTACTTATAAAAATGGGAGAATTCCCAGCCACAACCTTTGACGGCCTTTTCGAGCAGGTAAAAGCCCTGCCCTGGGATGAATACATTCCCAAAGACGGCAAGTTTACCGTAACCGGCAAATCCGTACAATCCGGCCTGTTCAGCACCCCGGACGTACAAGCAATAACCAAAAAGGCCGTGGTAGAAAAGTTAAAGCAGAAATACAAAGTCTCCTGGTTTGCCGAAACCGGCGGGGAGTTTACCATCCGTGTATCCTTGCATAAAGATATCGCTATTTTGACTTTAGACACCACCGGCATAGGCCGGGGCCTGCATAAGCGCGGTTACAGGGCGCGTTCCAATGAGGCGCCGCTAAAAGAAACCATGGCCGCCGCCCTGATAGACATAGCCCGCTGCAAACCCGGCCAAGTATTCCTGGACCCATGCTGCGGCAGCGGCACATTGCCAATAGAAGCCGCGCTGCGCGCAAAAAACATAGCCCCAGGCCTGGCCAGAAGCTTTGCAAGCGAGGCCTGGCCCATCGTACCGGCCAAGTACTGGAAGGCTGTACGCACAGAAGCCTACGCCGCCATCCGTACAGATGTTGAGCCTGAAATCTACGGCTCGGATATTTCCCCCCAGGCAATAGAACTGGCCCAAGCCAATGCAGAACTGGCCGGGGTAGACGATTGTATCCGTTTTGAGGTAAAACCCGCCGCAAGCATAAACCTGCCTGCCGAAAAGGGTGTATCCATAATAAACCCACCATATGGCGAGCGCTTAAGTGACGCCCGTGAGGCTGAACGCTTATACGCCGAACTGGGCCGCCTTTTTAACCCAACCAGCTGGGCAGTGTATGTACTAACCCCCGACGAGTTCTTCGAAACCGCATACAGAAAAAAAGCCCGCGCAAAGCGCAAGCTGTTTAACGGGATGATTAAAACGGATTATTATCAGTATTTTTAGGAACGCTTGCTTCAGTCCATTTCAAATCGAAACGCTTATAGCGATTTCGTTTGAAATTGGGCTTCAGGCTGCGCCGAAAAATGCATTGATGCGTTGCATTTTCCGGCTTGCTTCAGCCCATTTCAAATCGAAATGCTTATATGGCAATAAACGAAAAAACATGAAAATATTGCTTGACGTGTCACATATATCCTGGTATGCTTTATGTAGAACATTGTCGAACGGAAGGGAGATAAATCAATCGTATGCGGAATATACGAGCTGAAGAGCAGAAAATCATGCGTTTTAGGGAGGCCAAAGGCATAGGCCGGATGACCTTGGCAAGGGCCATGCGTGTAGATGTTGACTTGGTTAAGCAAGTAGAAAGCGGTAACGCCCATTACACAAATGCCCAACTGCGGCTTGCCAGGAATTATTTGAACTTAACCAACATGCCTCTTTCGGAACTTGAAGTTGCCGCATTCAAAAGGCGCCTGTATATAATGTACGACCTTGTAAAAGATAGGCGCTTTAATGAGGCAAAAGAAATGTGTAAGGAGATGGCCTGTGTCCTAGAACTGGACGATTGCGATGATGATTTGCCCCAGTTATACCGGCTGTTTGAGGCCCACATACTAATATATGCCGATAATGCCCTATATGCCGCCGAAAAGAAGCTGGAGCAATACCGCAGTAAGAGTTATGAGCCAACAGCAGAGCATAACTACCACTACTATTTTAACATGGGCGCAATACATATCCGTCGCATGGGCTATGAAGCAAGTTTAAGTTTTTATAAGAAGGCGTTTGAATTAAGCAGCGAGGTTAAAGAACTTACTCCGGAAGATATTAAGCGGTTGCATCTTAGTATTGCTGCTTGTTATGCATACCTTAATTTTCCGTTTAGGGCAATATCTTATTTAGAGAATGCCCGTAGCTTATGTAGTAATAAAAGGGCAAGTGTGCTTAATATGCATTTTGATATTGAACTTGCGCTAAACTATATAAAAGTGAATGAATTAACCAAAGCCGAAAAACTACTGGAATACTGTCATATATGTGCAAATAGTATCAAGGATGACTTTTATGTTGGTCTTGTACTTCACAACTATGGCCGGCTGCGCAAACAACAGGAGAAGTGGAAAGAAGCAATTGATTATCTTAACCAAGCTATTGAGTATTTTGAGGAAGGTTCAATGCAATACCTAAGGGTTCTTCATGATGCTGTTTGCTGCTGGGCAAATTTTGGCAAATTTGCCCATGCTAAAAGGTTATTAATGAAAACGCAGGATTTATACAAAGATGATGTATGCGGTGTTATATATGAAGCATTACGGCATTATGTGGAAGTGCGAGGCCGGTTATCCCTTTACAACGACAAGTCTGTTGAATATATAGAGACGGTTGCATTGCCTCATTTTATGAAAACATTCGACTATTTTCTTGCCGTTGATTATTACAAGCTGCTTGGAACATATTATGTAAAAAAGAACGACAAAAAATCCCTTATGATGTCTGAATCTATCCTCAGAATATATGAGAGGTGCTTAATTAGTGTAGATATAGGCGTTTCGGTTTGAAATAGGCTGAAGCAGGCCCAATTTCAAACGGAATCACAATAAAGGAGGAAGAATGTTATGAAAAAAAGATTGCTTGCTCTGGTTGCTGTTCTTGTTATTGCTCTAGGCTCCAGTATGGCTGTAAATGCTGGCCCCGGCGACGGCAACCCGCCACCACCGGTAGAGGCATCCATCCCCATGCCTACCCCAATCCCTGCATGTGACCATTACGTGCCTTAATATTGCCTTGGCGGCCGATTTTCTGCCACTTAGGTAGCACTTCTTAGTAAGTGGGTAGGCTCTAAGTCACATGAAAAGATTAAGCCCCGTCTACCGCCGACAACGCTGGTATAATGCGTTTTCGGCGGTAGATGGGGCTTTTTTGTTACGCAATTCATACCGATTCCAAATTTAAACCTATCTGACAGAGCGGCTGCGGGAAACGCGGAGCAAGCGCTTTCCCGCGCTTAGCCGCGATAGGCAGATAGGATTTAAATTGGAATCGGTATCACCTTTAAATCGGGCTCGTCTTTCGCCGAAAACACGTAGAATCGTTCGCGATTTTCGGCTCGGCCTGGACTGTTTCTCATTTAACTCGCTATATTAACTCGAAACTGTCCCGTCACAGCAGCATTACATCCAGCAGTATTAGGTCGTATGAGTTATTTTCCACCGCGGTGTATGCTGCATCACCGTCAAAACGCAATCGCATTTATTGCCTACCAGTTCCAGGTTTTTTCTTATTAGCGCGTTTATTGGCTTTACGTCTTCTACTATTAGTATAATAGACTGCCGATTAAAACCGCCTCAAGTAATAGTGCAAATGCGTTCATTGCGGTTTCTACCATCCCGGGGAACCGGGCACTAATATATTCATAGCAATCCTCATAGCTATGCAAAAAATTTGTGTTAAACCTTGGCGAAATTTCGGCTCCCCAAAATGCAAGCACCGTATACCCTTTGTATAGGAACACCAATTCATCGCTGCCGGTTGCGGGAATCGGGTGAAATACGATTCCATGGGAATGATAAAAATCTGCGGCAACAGTACTTAGCTGCACAGAAAGGTCGTTGGAACTTATATGCCGAATATTGTTTCTGCTTTGGGCATAACCGGCAGTAAATAATAAATCCGGCCCTTCTATTAATACATCGGCGCTTATCATAAATAAAATATTCTCGCGTTCCCTTTGGGTTAGGGACTCATAGAAGTAGAAGGCGCCTAACAGTCCTATTTCATGAGCGCCAAAGAACACATATTTTAAGGTGTAATAATTATCCGCAGCAAGCATTCTTTGGGCATTTTCCATTAATAGTGCCGTGCCAGAGGCATTATCGCTTGCGCCGGGGTATCGCAGGCTGTCGTAATGGGCGCCTATTATAATGGTTTGCGGGCTTTGGCCGGGGATGGTTACAATTACGTTTTGGCTGTAATTGCGGGATATGTGCCCCTGGTGCCATCCTTGTTCTTTGGCGCCATTAAGCCCTGTAAGCCCCCAATCAAAATAGTCTTCCAAGCCGCTTACATCGGCATATGAAAATGTTTGTATACGCACCTGGTACTCGTTAAAACCCTTGGCATACAGCATTTGCTCCAGCCACAGAGCCGTATCTAGTTCGCGATATGTAAATGACACGCGCCCCGGGAGATAGCTGCTTATATACCTTACATACCAGTGGCCAATCTGCCCGTGAGGGGTGCATGTTGGGAGTATCATTGCGGTGAAATCAATGGCTTCAAAGTCTATACGAGGGAAATATGCAGCGGCTGCATAACCGTCATATAATGGAGATGTAGGCAGTATAACTTCCAGCGAATCGTCGTATGGGGGATATGCAGGCAGTATATTTTCAGGATGCTCATCTATAGCCGGGTAAGTGTCATAAGCATCCATGTATGCCGGATGGTCATTATTAGAGTAGGGGTTTCCGCTTTCCCCACAGCTTGGTATTAGAATGAGTATAAAAAGTGTTAGTATAGCCAGCTTTTTCATTCATTTGTCCTCCTACCGCCCCATTATGGGGATTTTCTTGTTCTTAAGAAGTACAAATCGCTATATGGTACAAAACCGAATGGCCCGGTAATTTCATATTACACATCGGTAAGCGCGGGATTAACATGCACCATACAATGCTTAACCTTGTCAAACTGCTGCTCTATAGCATCATGTACCCCTTGCGCCGTGTCATGGGCTTCTTTTAGGCTTATCCTGCCATCTACGCAAATATCTACGTCTACATATATTTTATTGCCGAACATACGGGTATTAAGCCGGTCTATCCCTTCTACCCCTTGGTGAGCCATAATTACGTCCCGCATTTGGGCTTCGGTTTCGTCGCTGCAGGCCCGGTCGGTCATTTTTCCCAGTGCATCCTTAGCTATGCCTAGGGCTGTTTTAAGTATGAAAAGGCAGATAACAATAGCCGCAACCGGGTCAAGTATGGGAAAGCCCATTCTTGCGCCAAGTATCCCTATAAAGCTGCCTATAGACGATAACCCGTCTACACGGCTATGCCAGGCATCTGCCATAAGGCCGCTTGAGTCGATTTTTTTAGCGGCGGCGCGCACATACCAAAACAGGCCCTCTTTCACGCAAATAGAAACCACCGCCGCAATAAGCGCCAGCACACCGGGAACAGATATTTCGTTAAAATCCCCGGATATTATGGCAGTAACCCCGGCCCAGCCAATGCCGATACCCACAACAGATATAAGCGCGGCTAAAATTAATGTGGCCACGCATTCGAACCGCTCGTGGCCGTAGGGGTGTTCTTTGTCCGGCTGTTTGCCGGCCATCTTTATTCCAATAATCACAACCAGTGTACTTACAAGGTCGGTTATGGAGTGCATTGCATCGGCTACCATTGCGGCAGACCCAGCGAATATTCCCGCAAATAGCTTAAACGCCGATAGGGCTATATTTACGCCTATACTGTTGCGGGCTGTGCGCATTGCTATTTGTTGGTTTTGGGTATTTGGGATATCCATAGGTTGTATTTCCTTTCTTGCTATAATGCTTATTATATTCTCTGCTATGTATATTGCCATAAAATAGCCAATATTGCATCAGTTAAAATCATGCATTGTCTATACTCCGTTTGCACTGAGTATGCTATAATAAACCAGTTTCTGTATCATTCCTCATTGTTTTCAAAACTGCTATAGTAAAAAAGCAAAAGGAGGCTTCTAATGAGAAAAACGATGAAACTGTCGGTCACAACGCTGGCTCTTGCCCTTGTTTTGGGCCTGTGCGTATTTTCGCCCACCACTACTTATGCTGCTGACATTGGCGTCACAATCAACGGCACGGCAGTTGTGTTTGACGGCCAAGGCCCCACCATCGTAGACGGGCGCACGCTTGTGCCGGTGCGCGGTGTGTTTGAGGTGCTGGGTTTTGAGGTGGGTTGGTTGCCGGGGCCACGCACGGCCACGCTAAACCGCCAGGGCTTTGCCGTGCGCATTACTGTCGGCGCTGAATTTTTTACTGTAAATGATACGCCGTTTTCCCTTGAAGTCCCGGCGCAAATTATTAATGGCAGGACGTTGCTGCCAATTCGCGCTGTGTTAGAGGCTGTTGGATATTATGTTGACTGGGACAGCACGTCGCGTACTGTGCTTGTGGCATCAGAGCCTTTTGAGCCTACTGAAGCCGAAGATTTAGAGGGGTATAATCCAATTGCTGATTGGCGCATGTGGCATGATATTCCTTTTAGCGCGTGGCAATCCACATTTACCCTTTCATATGAAGGCGATGCTTTAGGTATCAGTTGGTTTTATGTGACCGAACTTAGTGTTGCCTTTAGCTTTGACTACGGGTACACATCCCCCGAAAATAGCCCCGGCATTTTTATCTCGCCTATTGTGTTATTCTTGGGTGCGCCTTCTACATCTGTTGCAGAACTTCGCGATATGTTTGCCAATGACGAGTTTGAATTGGTGTTTGATGACTATTTTGATGAGTGGATAATCCTTGTTTTTACGCCGGATTATGCTTTCCGCTTTAGGCTGGCAAATGAAAACGATACAAACATCACCAGCGTCTGGATTTCCAGAAACTATAATTAGTATGTATGTTTCCCCTTGCCATTTACGCAAATAGCGCGGTAAGTTAAGCACGGAAACTAGCGTACTTTTGGTTATGCAGCAGGCTAAAAGTTAATTTCAAAAAAACATTTGCCAAAGCAGTAAAAGCCTGGTATAATCGCGTAGTAAATATAATTATCGTAGAGGAAAGAGCGGGTGCACACCCGCTCTTATATTTTGCCAATAGCCAAAATATATACAAAAATATGTATAAATGAAAGGACCGTCCCAATGTCGGCCCCAATGTCAGCAAAAATTACCCAGCTGTTAACGCCTATAATAGAAGCCCAAGGTGTAAGCTTATACGACCTGGAGTTCATAAAGGAAGGCGGCGCAAAAATCCTACGCCTATATATCGACAAGCCTGAAGGGGTAGACCTGGACGATTGCGAAAGGGTAAGCCGTGCAGCTGAAGCTGAACTGGATACCCATGACCCAATACCCGATGCCTACTACCTGGAAGTAAGTTCCCCAGGCATAGAGCGCAAACTCTCAAAGCCGGAGCATTTCGCAAGATATATCGGCCACAAGATAGCCCTAAAGCTATACGGCCCAGTAGACGGACGGCGCAAATTTACAGGCAATCTAACCTCTTATGAAAACGGCAATCTTTCCCTAACCGAAGAAAACGGCCAAACATACGATTTCGAGCAAACACAAATTTCGGCCTGCCGGTTAGTGGTTTTTGAATAAAAATACGACATCGCCGCGCAAACAGCGCGGCCCCGCAGCAAAGCGAGGAAGCGGAGCAGGGCTATGCCCGGCGTAGCAGCGGGGTTTGGGGCAGCGCCCCATTAAAATGACCAAACACAACATCGCCGCGCAAACAGCGCGGCCCCGCAGCAAAGCGAGGAAGCGAAGCAGGGCTATGCCCAGCGTAGCGGCGGGGTTTGGGGCAGCGCCCCATTAAAAAGGAGGAACCCGGAAAATGGACAGCGGCAGGGAACTCATTGAAGCGTTAAACCTGGTATCGCAAGAGCGTGGTATAGATAAGGAAGTAATATTTACGGCAATAGAAGCGTCGCTGGTATCGGCCTGTAAGAAGCAATTTGGCCAAGACGCAGATATCCGCGTAATAGTAAACCGGGAAACCGGCGAATATAAGGTGCTTGCAAAGAAGGCCGTAGTTGAAACAGTAGAAAACGACGAAATAGAAATCAGCTTAAAAGATGCCCGTACAATCAATACAAATGCAGAAGAAGGCGACGAAATCGAACTTGTTGTAACCCCCAAAAATTTCGGACGAATATCAGCCCAAACAGCCAAGCAAGTAGTAACCCAAAAATTTCGTGAGGCAGAACGTGAGATTCTTTACAATGAGTTTATAAACAGGGTAACAGAAATGGCAACCGCTATAGTACAGCGCCGGGACAGGCGCAACGTAATAGTAAATATAGGCCGGCTGGAAGCCAACCTAACCCCGGCAGACCAAATCCCCCGCGAACATTACAATTTTGGGGACCGTATAAAGGTATATATATCTGAAGTAAGAGAAAGCAGCAAAGGCCCAATGGTAAATATCTCCCGAACCCACCCAGAGTTAATTAGGCGGTTATTCGAGCAAGAGATACCTGAAGTTTACGACGGCACAGTAGAAATAAAATCTATAGCCCGGGAGGCAGGCAGCCGAAGCAAAGTAGCCGTGTACACAGCCTACCCTAATGTTGACCCGGTAGGCGCCTGTGTAGGCCACAGCGGCCACCGCGTTAATCTTATAAGCGGTGAACTCCGGGGCGAAAGGCTGGATATCATCCACTGGAACGAAGACCCTATAAAGTTTATAGCCTCTGCCCTAAGCCCAAGCAAAGTTATAACCGTGGCCATAAGCCCCTACGAAGCGGCGGCCAAGGTCATAGTCCCCGACACCCAGCTGTCATTGGCCATAGGCAAGGAAGGCCAAAACGCCCGCTTAGCCGCAAAGTTAACAGGCTGGCGCATAGATATTAAAAGCGAATCCCAAGCAGACGGCACGGACTTCCTAACCTTCCCCGTAATAGAAAAACCGGAAGAACCGGCCGCAGAAGAAGCCTACTACGATGACGAGTATTACGAAGACGAATACTACGACGAAGCAGAATACTACTCCGAAGACGAGTATTACGACGATGAGTATTACGACGAATACTATGAAGAAGACCCAAGCGAAGACCCGTCGCCAACCCCTTAGGCGCTGTGTAGGTTGCGGGGAAATGAAAGAAAAAACTACTCTAACAAGGGTAGCCCTGGATAAATCAGGCGCAATAAACATAGACCCAACGGGTAAAATGCACGGCAGGGCAGCGTATTTGTGCACGGGAGTAGAATGCCTGGAAAAAGCAAGAAAATCAAAAGGCTTAGAGCGCTCTTTCAAGCGTTCGGTACCCCCTGATATATATGAGCAGTTGAATAATAACGCAAGCGTTTCGCAATAGTTTCGGAGGTGGCTTGATGCCAAAAATTCGTGTACACGAATTAGCCAAACAACTCAATGTAAGCAGCAAGGAAATAATCAGCAGACTGAACAGGCCAGATGCCAGTATCAGCAATTTTAGTTCCTTGAGCAATGAGGATGTAGAGCGGTTAAAGAAACACTATTCCCAGGGAAGAGGCGGCTCCGGGAAGAACGTAGGCGGTCAAACGGCCGACTCTGCAAATGAGGAGGCCAAGCCCTTGGAAGGTCGCTTAATTAAATCCCGCCCGCCCGCCGAAAGCGGCGACAAGCCGCCTGAAGGCGACACAAAGTCAAGGCAGGCCGGTGAGGACGGTAGACCCATTCCCTTAGGCCCAGACGGCCAGCCCCTAAGGCGCAGGCCGGTGGGTGAGGATGGTCGGCCCATTCCTTTAGGCCCGGACGGCCAGCCCCTAAGGCGCAGGCCGCGCCCTATAGGCGAAGACGGCAAACCCTTGCCGCAACTGGGCCCGGACGGTCAGCCTCTTAAGCGCAGGCCCCGCCCCCTGGGTGAAGACGGCAGGCCTCTTCCGCCGCTTGGCCCAGACGGTCAACCCTTAAAACGTAGGCCCCGCCCTCTGGGTGAAGACGGCAGGCCAATTCCACCGCTTGGCCCGGATGGCAGGCCGCTAAGGCCACGTCCCGCAGGCGAGGACGGCAGGCCCCTGCCCCCCCTTGGTCCAGACGGTCAACCCATGCGCCGCAGACCGCGCCCCCTTGGCCCGGACGGAAGGCCCCTGCCTCCGGTAGGCCGGGACGGCAGGCCTTTAAGGCCCCGCCCGGTAGACGAAAACGGCAGGCCCCTCGGCCGAGACGGCAAGCCTCTTAAACCCCGGCCCATAGGCCAGGACGGCAGACCCTTAAGGCCCCGCCCGGCAGAGGAAGATAGCAGGTCACAACCCGCAACAACAGGTGATTCTCAGCCGGCCGCCGCCGACATAGCCGCCTCTCCTCCAAACATAACACCTTCTGCGGAACATGCTGCGCAAGCGCCGATAAATGTACAGCCCGCCCGTGTAAACACGGCAGACAGTCAACCGGTGCGTACGGGAAGCCCACGTCCGGATAGGGAGGGACGCCCTCCCGGAGACATGCGGCAAAGGCCGGGTGCAGATGGCAGGCCTGCCCCCCGGCCCAGAACAAGCCCAGATGGCAGGCCCATCCAGGACAATCGCCCTCGCCCGGACGGTACAAGGCCAAGTCGTCCCCCCCGCCCAGACGGAACAAGGCCCCCATACGAAAATCGTCCGCGTCCCGACGGCACAAGACCCCCATATGAAAATCGTCCTCGCCCCGACGGCACAAGGCCAAACTACGGCCCCCGCCCAGACGGCGCAAGGCCCCCATACGAAAATCGCCCGCGTCCCGACGGTACAAGGCCAAGTTACGGCCCGCGAACCCCTGGCCCCAGAGGGCCTGGTGGCCCAGGTGCAGGCGGGCGCGGCCCGGGTGGCCCACCGGGCAGAGGCCCGGCAGGCGGCCCTCCAAGGCCGGGTGCGCCCCGTGGCCCCATAGGCCGCACAGACGTTAAAAAAACCGACCCAACCAAGGACGAAAGAAAAGCCCAATGGGGCAAAAGCCAAGAGGCCCGCACCGCCAAAAAAGACAGAAAAGATACCTATGGCAAGGAAAACCGCCAAGGGCTAGACCGTAGGGGCCGCAGCAAACCCGCCCCGGTCAAAAAACTTATGCCCAAGGTAGAGCGGCCTGTAATCACGGAAATAACCGTAGCACCGGAAATAACCATCCGGGACTTGGCCGAAAAACTGTACCGTTCCAACGCCGATATTATTAAAATCTTGATGAAAAAAGGCGTAATGGTCACAGCCAACCAGTTAGTAGACTTCGATACGGCCACCATGGTAGCGGAAACTTTTAATGTGCTGGTGGAAGAATATGTTGAGGTAGACGCCTTCGAAGCGGCTTTCGAGTCCGAGCCGGATGACGAAATCAATATGGAACCGCGCCCGCCGGTAGTAGTAGTAATGGGCCATGTAGACCATGGCAAAACCTCATTACTGGATGCTATCCGCAGCGAAAACGTGCAAGCCTCCGAAGCCGGCGGCATAACCCAGCATATAGGCGCGTACAGCACATCAATTAACGATAAGACAATCACATTCCTGGATACACCGGGCCACGAGGCCTTTACGGCAATGCGTATGCGCGGCGCGCAAGTCACAGACATTGCCATACTGGTAGTGGCCGCAGACGACGGCGTAATGCCTCAAACCATTGAGGCTATAAATCACGCCAAAGCCGCCGGCATAGAAATAATAGTTGCCATAAACAAGATGGATAAACCCGGCGCCAACCCAGACCGTGTAAAGCAAGAGTTAGTCGAACACGGTCTGCAATCCGAAGACTGGGGCGGCGAAACCATAACCGTACCGGTAAGCGCTCTGCAGCGAACCGGCATTGATCAACTGCTGGAAATGATTCTACTGGTAGCAGAAATGAGAGAACTCCGGGCCAACCCCAACAAACCGGCCAGGGGCAGCATAATAGAGGCTAAGCTGGACAAAGGCCGCGGCCCGGTAGCAACGGTACTGGTGCAAAGCGGAACCCTAAGAACAGGCGACTCTATAGTCGCAGGTGCCTGTTATGGTAAAGTACGCGCCATGACCGACAGCCGGGGGCGCAGCCTAAAAGAAGCCGGCCCTTCAACACCGGTAGAAATTATAGGGCTGGCTGAAGTGCCCGTAACCGGCGATATCCTCTATACTGCGTTAAACGACAAGCAAGCCCGCCAGCTATCCGAAACGGTAGTGGCCAAGGGCCGCGTAAGTATGATAAAAGCCACCCAGGGCAAAGTATCCTTAGATGATTTGTTCAGCCAAATCCAGGCCGGACAGGTCAAGGACCTAAACATTGTAGTCAAGGCCGATGTGCAAGGCTCTGTAGAAGCGCTAAGGGGCAGCTTGGATAAACTAACCAACGAAGAAGTGCGTGTAAGAATTATTCATACAGGTGTTGGCGCAATTAACGAATCTGACGTAATGCTTGCATCTGCCTCTAACGCCATAATAATAGGCTTTAACGTCAGGCCTGACCCAAGTGCGAAATCCACCGCCGAATCCGAAAGCGTAGATATCCGCACATATAGCGTAATCTACTCCGCCATAGACGATATAACCGCTGCAATGAAGGGTATGCTAGACCCGGAATTTATAGAAAAAGTAATCGGCAATGCAGAAATCCGGCAAATTTTCAAAGCGTCCTCCATTGGTACTATTGCAGGCTGCTATATTACAGACGGTAAAGTCACCCGCAACGCCCAAGTGCGCATTGTCCGGGATGGGCGTGTAATTTACGATGGCCATCTGGATACCCTGCGGCGCTTTAAAGACGATGCAAGGGAAGTAAATACTGGCTACGAATGCGGTATGGTATTTAAAAACTACAGCGACATTAAAGAAGGCGACAAAATCGAAGCCTATATAATGGAGGAAGTACCAAGGTGAAGCGAAACAGCACAAGGCTGACACGCATCAACGATGAGATTGCGCGGGTTACGGCAGAGGTTATACGTTCCGAAATGCAGGACCCGCGCATAGGCTCGGTTGTAAGCGTAATACGTGCCGAAACTACCAGTGACATGAAATATTGTAAAATTTGGATAAGTGTCCTGGGAGATAAGGAAAAACAGGCCGACACTATGGAAGCCCTAAAAAGCGGCACAGGGTTTATAAGGCGACGCTTGGCTGAAGTAATAAATTTGCGCATAACGCCGGAAATTAGTCTGATTTTTGACGATTCAATAGAATATGGAATGCGTATGCGCCGGCTGATAGACGAGGTTAACCGTGGAACAGATAATTGAACTGCTAAAAACCCGTGACCGGTTTGTAATAGCCGGGCATACCGGCCCGGATGGGGATACAATAGGCTCGTGTTTAGGGCTGGCAATGGCCCTTGACAAACTGGGCAAGGAGGCCGTGGTGGTGCTTGAAACAACCGCGGCTAAGTATCGTATTATCCCTGGGCGAAAGTTTTTATATCATGATGCCCTTGATGGGCTTATCGTTGATGTGTTTATAGCCCTGGATTGTGCGGACACAGAAAGACTGGGCGCGGCCAAATCTCTTTTTGAAAGGGCCAAAACCACCATTTGTATAGACCATCACGAGACTAACAATGGTTTCGCAGAGTATAATTTTATAGACCCGGCAGCTTCTTCCACTGCGGAGATGGTTTTCGGGGTAATAGAGGCGCTTACGGATATTGACGCCGATATTGCCACGGCCATATATTCCGGCATTGTGGGCGATACCGGCGGGTTTAGATATTCATCTACTGGCCGTTCTACTATGGAGACAGCCGCCCGCTTAATGGAAACGGGCATCCCTTTTACGGATATTTATAGCGAGATGCTGCTAAGGCATAGCTTCGAAGCGGCAAAGGTTTTTGGGCTGGCCCTTGGCGCGGCCAATCAGGCTATGGACGGGCGCATTGTATACACTTGCGTAACAAGAGAGATGCTTGCAAGTGTAGGTGCAGATTCTTCTGATTTGGATACACTGGCAGAATATTTAATGAATACCAGGGGCGCCGATGTGGCCCTATTTTTGTACGAACGGCACACAAAAGATGAGGCTGCCCCGGAGGTTATTTCCGCCGGAGAGCCCTGTGCGGCCGGTGATTCTGAAACGGCATCTGATGCTGCCCCTCCGGTGGTGCCAAGGAAAATCAAGGTGAGTATGCGGTCACGAGGGTTACATGTAGGGCGGATTGCGGCTTCCCTTGGGGGGGGCGGGCATAGGATGGCAGCCGGATGTACTGTTGTTGGTACCGTGGACGAGATATTGCAGCTGATGTTAGAGTTATTAGAGCGGGAACTTTTGGAATACTCCGGTTCATGTTAAGGAACTATGAAATTATGTTTTGGCTAAGGAGAGTGTCTTATGTTATCGTCGGTTTTTAGGCTTGATAAACAGGTGGTATCAGCACTTCAAAAGGGCGAACTTGATGGGTACACCGTCCGCACAATTCGGGAAGAGGTAGAAGAACGCCGAAATGTTATGCAGCGGGCGTTCTGGAATCTTACGATTTTTACGACTATAATCGCTGTTTTATTGATTTTACAGGCTGTTTTGTCTGGGGACACTTTGGTTATTGTGGGTGTGATACTTTCGTGCGTTGGCCTGGCGGCGAGTTTGGTATTTTATAAGCTGGTTCTTGTTGGCAGGATGCAAAAGCAGTTTGACGAGGCTGTGAAAATAGGGTATCCGAATGGGTTTGACGGTTTAAAAGATTAAATCCATGGAGGCTTGTGCTACGCTTTCTAAAGCTGGCACATGTAGGGGTCCCCAAGGTTCTTCAGTTCTTCTAATTCAATTATATAGGCGTTTCGATTTGAAATGGGCTGAAGCAAGCCGAAAAATGCAACGATTCAATGCATTTTCCGGCGCAGCCTGAAGCCCAATTTCAAACGAAATCGCTATACAAGGAGTTGATGCCCATGACGGGCTTTTTTAATGTCTACAAGGAGGCAGGTTACACCTCCCATGATGTTGTTGCTATTGTGCGCAAACTTACGGGTGCTAAAGCCGGGCATACCGGCACTTTGGACCCTCAGGCCGAGGGTGTGCTTCCTGTTTGTATTGGGCGGGCCACCAAGCTTGCCGATATGATTACCGGTCAGGAAAAATCGTATGTTGCGGAAGTGATATTGGGTGTTACTACCGACACGGGGGATATGACCGGTCAGGAACTAAGCCGCTCACCCGTGCAGTTTAATGAGGATGCGGTTTGCAAAGCAGTTGAAGGGTTTCTCGGGCCACAGACGCAAATTCCGCCTATGTATTCCGCACTTAAAATAGGCGGGAAGAGGCTGTATGAGTTGGCCCGCAAAGGGCAGACAGTGGAACGAAAGCCCCGGGCGGTGAACATCTCTGCTATCCGCGTGGTGGAGTACCGTCCGGAAAATAACAGCTTTGTTATAGATGTGACATGCTCAAAGGGGACATATATCCGCAGCCTGTGTATGGATATTGGCGAAGTTTTGGGTACGGGCGCGGCCATGGGCTCACTTTTGCGTACCCGCAGCGGTGCTTTTTATATAGATGCGGCTGTTAGGCTTTCCCGTATAAAGGAGGCCGTTAGTGATGGCAGCATTTCCGAACTGCTGCTGAATGTGGAAGATATGCTGGCTTTTCCCAGGGCATTTGTGCAGGCGGAAGGGATGACAATGGCCAAAAATGGGAACCCGGTGCCTCTTGAACTTGTAGATATGAGTGACGCCGTTATGGAGAATACAGAACAGCATGAGCATGATGACTGTGCCGATAAAGTCAGGCTGTATGGGCATGATTACTGTTCCGGCAAAGTTTGGCTGCATGGGCCTGACGGGTTGATTGGGTTGTTTAAGTTAAATAGCGGCAGCGCCAAATTACGCCTGGAGGTTATGCTATGATTATTCTCAGGGGTAAAAAAATATGTATGCCCGGGCCCTGCGTATTGGCCGTGGGTAAGTTTGAATGCTTTCATCTTGGGCATAGGGCGCTTGTTGCCGAAATGCAGAGGCTGACCCGTGATGCTAACGGCCTTGTAAGCGCGCTGGCTATGTTTCGGCCCCACCCGTACAGGTTGTTGGTTGACACGGGGTATAAGCCTCTTTTCACAGATTGCGAACAGGAATATCTTGCCGGCGAATTAAATGTGGACTATTTACTGGAATACCCTTTCGACCGGGATTTCGCCGGGATTTCGCCGGTGGATTTCAGCCGTATGATTTTTACGGAGTTAAATGCCCGGGTTGTAGTGGTAGGTGCCGGATATCGCTTTGGGCACAAGCGTAGGGGCACTGTACAGACATTGCAGGAGATGGCGGAAAAATATAATGGGCGGGTTCATGTTGTTACGCCTTATGGGAAAAGCGGGCACCAAAACACGCAACATGACGCGATTGCAGCAAAGACAAGTACATCATCAATACGCAAGCTGCTGAGTGAAAATAGGCTTAGTGAGGCGGAAGGCCTGTTGGGTTATCCGTTTTTTGTTATGGGTGAAGTTACTCCCGGGCGGCAGCTTGGGCGCACCATCGGCTTTCCTACAATTAATTTGTACCCGGAATGTGAGAAATTCCTTCCTTCAGATGGGGTTTACTCTTCCCGTGTTATTGTAGGCGAGGTTTGTTATCGCGGCGTTACTAATATAGGCTTCAGGCCAACTGTAGAGGGTACGGGTATGCCGCGTTCTGTAGAAACCCATTTGTTGGATTTTGATGGCGGCGAATTATATGGCCGGCAAGTGCGTGTGGAGTTATTGCGTTTTATTAGGCCGGAGCGGAAGTTTGAATCCCTGAATAAACTAAAAGCACAGATTTTATTAGACTGCAAGCAGGTATTAGCTTAGCAGCCCAAAACCAATAACAACCGCCATTCCAACACATGCAAGGCCCATTAAGATATATAGTAAAACACCTATCGGAAGACGCTTCCTGGCTGTATCGGCAAGCTGTATGCTTGGCATGGTACTGCCATTTTTTTTGGCCATGTAGTCGTAGATAATCTTCTCGGCTTCGGCTACAAAATCTATGGGGACTTCCTTTTCCTTTACCCCGGGGTTTAGTATAAAAACTGCTTGGCTGTACCAGCTTGAACCGTTGCCTTTAATAACAACTACTCGCTCGTTTGATTGCATATGTTTACTCCTACGGATATTTTCGCGGCTTCGTCCGAAACGGGATTGTTAACAATTCCAAACACCAGCACGCATATGGAAATCATCGCCATATTTTCATCCGGCTATACTGCCTGCATATGTATACACGGATGATTTCGCAACAAAGTTACACAAAGCGCAAAATTCATTTACAATGCCCAAGGATTCACCTATTATCTAAAATGATGTACTGCAAATTAATCTGTCTGCGGCAAAATAGGAGGCCACCCATGCACACCGGTAACCGTAAGTTCATGCAATGCCCGTCATTTAAAAACATTATGTTCGAAAGCGACCAAACCAAGGGCATAGACCCACCCCCCTTTAGCAAGCCCGTCACAGGTACGGTAATCAACTTACCTTCCTTTGACGATGTGCTTAAAACACCGGACTATATGCAGCTGTTAGACACCCGCCGCAGCCTGCGAGACTATTCCGGCAACCCCATGTCACAGGCCGAGTTAGCCTTTATGCTATGGAGTGTACAGGGTGTACAAGCATACCGGGGCAATGTTGCCACATTCCGCACCGTTCCAAGCGGCGGTGCAAGGCATCCTTTTGAAACATATATTGCGGTGCAGACTGTTCAGGGTATGGAGCCTGGGCTGTACCGCTATTTGCCATTGGAAAACGTAGGCAAAAAAGCCGCAGCCATAGAAAGGCTGGGCAGTATCGAAGACTATACAAACAAAATTACCGCAATGCTTGCAGGCCAGGCATGGGCCGCCAAAGCGCCGGTAATACTGTTTTATAGCTGTATCCCTTACCGGGCTGAATGGCGATACGATTCTGCCGCTCACCGTGTTGTTCTTATAGACCTGGGCCATCTAGGTCAAAATGTAATGCTGTCGGCGGTAGCGCTGGGGCTGGGCAGCTGCTGTATGGCGGCTTTTGACCAGCAGCTGTGCGACCAGGTACTGGGCTTTGACGGCCTTAACGAGTATACGGTTTACGCTGTGTCTGTTGGGGCAGCGGAGATGTAAGTAAATTTTATGTCGAGGAAAGCAACATGACAAACCATCAATCCAAAATGCGTGAGTTAATCACGCAATTAAACGCCGCCTCCCGGGCCTATTACCAAGAAGACCGGGAGATACTATCCGACAAGGAATACGACGCACTTTACGACGAACTAACACGTCTAGAAGCCGAAACAGGCATACAACTAGCCACAAGCCCCACAAGTAAAGTGGGCTATGAAATAGTAAGCGCCCTTACTAAAGCCCCCCACGACATCCCAATGCTGTCCTTGGACAAGACCAAGGACATACAGGCACTGGCGGATTTCTTAGGCGAGCATGAGGGCCTACTGTCGTGGAAGCTGGACGGCCTTGCACTGGTACTGCGTTATGAAAATGGGCGCCTTAGCCAAGCCCTAACCCGTGGCAACGGCCAGGTAGGCGAGGATGTAACCCATACCGCAAAGGTATTTGCAAACATACCCATGATTGTGCCTTTTAACGGGAAATTTTCCGTAAGAGGGGAAGCGGTAATCACCTTCCGGGACTTTGAGGCCATTAACGCATCTATAAGTGCCTTGGGCGAACAGGAATACAAAAACCCCCGTAACCTATGCAGCGGCACGGTGCGCCAGCTTAACAGCGAAGTAGCAGCCGAAAGACGAGTGTTTTTTTATGCCCTAAGCGTGGTGGTAGATTCCACCATTGGGCACACAAGCAAATCGGAACAACTTGAGTGGCTAACCGCTCAAGGTTTCGATGTATCGGGCTATGAGCATGTAACGGCTCAAACTGCGGCCCAAACAGTGGAATGGTTTAAAAGCCAAATCACAAGCTTACCCATAGCAACAGACGGGCTGGTGCTAACCTATAACGATATCGCATACAGCGAATCTTTGGGTGCAACATCAAAATTTCCAAAAGACAGCCTGGCTTTTAAATGGGCAGACGAAATATCCGAAACCACGTTGCTTGACATAGAATGGAACCCATCCCGCACCGGCTTAATTAACCCCGTAGCCATATTCGAGCCGGTAGAGATAGAAGGGTCCGTAGTAAGCCGTGCAAGCCTTCATAATGTAAGCATATTGCGAGGGCTTGAATTGGGTATAGGGGACCGTATAACCGTTTACAAGGCCAATATGATAATCCCCCAAGTAGCAGAAAACCTAACCCGAAGCAACACCGCAAAAGTGCCGGCTACATGTCCTATATGCACAGGCGGAACCGAAATAACAATACAACGCGCCCCGTCAAAAACCCACAAGGATACTGATGCTAAGGAGCAAGCACATGAAGGCACCCCGGCAGACACCGCCCAATCCGAAGGGGAAGTTCTAATCTGCCCCAACCCAACCTGCAGCGCAAAGCAAATGCAATCTTTGGTACACTTTGTAGGCCGTAACGGGCTAAACATCGAAGGTATGTCTGAACAAACGTTGGAAAAACTACTAACCCATAACCTGGTATCCAACCATACCGATCTTTTCACCCTAGACCGCCACGAAGACGCATTCCTATCCATAGAAGGTTTTGGCCGCCGCCTGTACGAAAAACTCCTGGCCGCCATAGAAAAGGCCAAAGACATAGCCCTTCCCAATTTCATATACGCCCTGGGTATACGCCATGTAGGGCTTGCTAACGCCAAGCTGCTATGCGCCCACTACAACCACGATTTCGCCCAAATAGCCGCCGCGTGCCAAAGTCCAGGGTACCAGGAAAACCTGGCAGAGATAAAGGGTTTTGGCGAAGCCATTGCCCATAGCCTTCACGCATACTTCACCCACCCCCACAACACGGAAATAACAAATGCCACTATGTCCCATTTAAGATTGCAGGCCCCCCCGGAAAGCACCGCGGCCAGCCAGCCCCTTACAGGCTTAACCTTTGTAATAACCGGCGACGTCCAGCACTTCACTAACCGCAAGGCCCTGCAATCCCACATAGAAAGCCAAGGGGGCCGTGTAACAGGCAGTGTAACAGCCAAAACATCATATCTAATTAACAATGATGCCAAATCCCCGTCATCCAAAAACAAAAAAGCCGCCCAATTAGGCGTGCCCGTAATAACAGAAGATGAGTTCCAAAATATAATTCAAAGCAAGCAGGAGGCATAAACCTATGAGCAAAAACACAAAGAAGTACAGAAAACCCCAGCCAAGCCGCACCCTAACAAGAACCGAAAAAAAGCCCGAGCCCAAGGCCCTTGACAAGAAATGGATTGCAATAGGCGCGGCGGCCCTTGCAGTAGTGGTACTATTCACAGTAGGCCTAATATGGTTTTACGGCGAAACCGTGGTAGCGCGGATAGACGGTACACGCATCCGGGAAAACGATGTGCGCCGTGAAATAGCCAGTGACCCTACAATCCAGCAGTGGATGGAGTTTGGGGCAATGACCTGGAACGACGCAGCCCAAACCGCCGCAAACCAACTGGCACTTGCAAGTATATATATAAATTACGCCAACCAAAACGATATCACCGTAGACACAAATGTCGCATCACATCAAGTAATAGCATCTGTAATCAACGCAATAGTCGCAGATGCCAGCCTATTTACCGCCTTTGAGGCCCACCTGCCGGAAGACCCAGTCCCCGCTGCAGAAATCCGCGCAAATGAAATCCTGGACAGGGTTCAGGCCGGCGAAGATTTTGACATGTTGGTAGAAGCCTACAGTGATGACGGTATGCCCCCTGAAGGCTATGCCTTTACAATAGGCGCAATGGTAGAAGAGTTTTGCGAGGCTGCCCGCGACTTAGAAATAGGCGAAGTAAGCGGCCTGGTGCAAACACAGTTTGGCTTTCATATAATTAAACGTATAGAGCCGCCAGAGGACCCTGCGTTCATAATGACGCAATTTGGACAAGTACCCCCGCCGCTGGAAACAGACGACGAAATATTCGGCGCAAAGCATATCCTGGTAATGGCCGAAAATATCTCTGAACTGGAAGGCAGGCAACGGGCAGTGCGCGCAGCTTTTGACCAAAAATTCGAAGCCGCAAACTTGGTGCTGTTAGACGCGCTGGATAACATTCAGCCATAGTTCTGACATTTATTAAGATGCATAAGAGAAAGCCCTCACGGGTGGCGTGTCTGGCCGCCCGTGAGGGCTTTGTTGTTCTGGAAATCGCCATAGTATAGCAATTTCAATCCGAAATGCGGGATTGAAATTGCTATGGCTTCGGATAGTGATTCAATTAATACCGATTCAAAATTTAAACCTATCTGACAGAGCGGCTGCGGGAAACGCGGAGCAAGCGCTTTCCCGCGTTTAGCCGCGATAGGCAGATAGGATTTAAATTGGAATCGGTATAAGAATGACAAAAACCGTCATTCTCAATTGAATGCACTATATTTGACAGAATAAATATACAGAATATACAATATATATACCGTATAAAGGAGTTGATGTTAGTGGAGGCAATAGTTTCAAAATGGGGCAATTCATCAGCAGTAAGACTTCCTAAGCCGTATCTACAAAAGTTAGGAATCGAAGATAACGATACCGTAAAATTAAGTATTCGCGGTAATGCAATCACTATAGAAAAACCTCTTAATGTATATTCATTTAGAGAATTGGCTCAAATAGAAACGGGGTTAAGTCTAGAAGATTATGTGCAGGCAAATCCCTATAATGACTCTAATTACATTGAGTTTGGCAGGGCCGGGAGTGAAGAAATATGATAAATCAAGGGGATATTGCATGGTTAGACTTGGACCCTCAATCTGGACATGAGCAAAAAGGGCGGAGGCCGGTTATCGTAGTTAGCAATAGAGATTTTCATTTGCTAACAGGCCATAAATTAGCTATGGTATGCCCAATTACTAACACAAGCAAAGCGAATTTGCTTCATGTAGAACTCGACAAACAAACACATACCACTGGTTTTATAATGTGTGAGCAAGCAAAGGTATTAGATATAACTACACGAAATTATAAATTCATAGAAAAAGTGCCAACAGCTGTACTTATCAAAGTGCTAAACAGGGTACAAGCAATTAGTCTTTTGAATTCAGGCCAGTGAAAAACGGCTCCGCCGAAATATAGCAATTTGCGAACATTAAAAAGGGGGCTGTCACAGCAATACCGTGACAGCCCCCTTTACGCATCAATAAACAATCCATCTAACTATGTTATACAAAATCCTTCTCGCTGGTATAAGAGCAACCGTTATCGCCGCAGTCGCAATCATCCTCGTCGTCAAACTCGCAATCCATGTCGTCTAAATCATAGTGCAGGCATTCGAATTTCTTTTTCAGCCAGCAAAACTTCACAATGGCAGCCACAACAACCAGACATATGAGTATACCTGCACCCACCCCAATTATTAGGCCGCGTTTTTTGCTTTTCATGAGCTTTTGAGCCAAGCCAAACTCACTAATCTTGCGCATTTAATTCATCCTTTCTTTATATAATGTAAACTTTGTATGGCCGTTTCGTTTGAAATTGGGCTTCGTCTGTCGCAGATTCTACGTAAAGCGTTCGAAGAATCCGCTCGTCCTCAGCCCATTTCAAATCGAAACAACTACATCACTATTTTATCCCAGCCCACGAAATAATCAATTAACCGTCGCATTTTCATTTGCGCCCCGATGCATATCATATTCCGCATAAGCCCGCCGCATAATCCGACGCTCGTCGTGGAATTTTAATAGATGATAAGCCTCATGCTGTTTGTAAAACCCTACGTCCGAAAAATATTCCTCTACCTGGGGCCTGCAGTTAAACGAGCCTGTGGTCATCAAATACCAATGCACTGTTTTAGATACCATGTATCTATCATCTGTACCGGTAGAATAAAAGGAATACTCCGTCTTGCCAAGGTATTTTATCAGCTTTGCGGTTACACCGCTTTCTTCTTTTACCTCTCGTAATGCGGCGGCTTTATGTGTCTCGTTAGGCTCAAGGGTGCCTTTTGGCAAGACCCAGCCCATGCTCTTTCCATGCCTGTTCTTATACAAAAGTAACACCTTGCCGCGAAAAATCACCACACCGCCGCAGCTTACTGTTGATGTTTGCAATTTCAAATAGCTTCACGCCATCCTTTTATTAAATATAATGCGCGAATGCACATGAAATTATGCCTTTCGAAGTACCAACAATTTAACCAAAATTTAATCAAAAATGCCCGTGCGCCTGCCGTTGACATTTCTCCTCAAACGTTACCAAGGCAGTTGGCTAGGCCAAGCACCCCCACGGCACATAAGCTAACTTGCTTAGCGCTGCTTCCTTCCGGACCTGACGCGGTTCACAAGGGCCTATTGCGTGGGACTTGGCTGTCATCACTACTTACCCTGGGCAGACTCCAAGAAGAAGGAGCCGAAGGCAGACATCACCCCAACTATGGCGGATTGATGGTACAGGGAGCCGCCACTTCCCCAGCTTGCACGGGCATAAAATAATGTATCAGGAAATGAGCAAGCTGTCAAAACATATGTTATAATATTTTCATTAAATAGCAAAACTACAGGGCATTGCCCTAGGTTTATAGCGATTTCGTTTGAAATTTGGCCTCAGGCTACGCCGAAAAATACATTGAATCGTTGCATTTTCCGGCTTGCTTCAGCCAATTTCAAATCGAAACGCATATAAAGGAGGATTCATATGCGATTTGTATTCACAGGCAAAAACATGACAGTGACCGAAGGCGTGAAGGAACGTACAATGCACAAGCTGGGCCGCCTAGAGAAGTTGCTTCCTGACGATGTGGAAGTGCATGTCACATTTAGCATGAACAAACACCTCACTAAAATGGAAGTGTCGGTGCCGCTACACAAGCGCATACTCCGGGCAGAAGTTTCAGACAGCGATGTAAGCAATTGCCTGGACAGCTCCGTAGATATTTTAGAGAGGCAAGTAATAAAATACAAAACCAGGCTAAGGGACCGCCGCCGCCGCAGTGTGGCCACCAAAGAGGAACTGATGTATATAGAAATCCCTGAAGCCCCCCAAACCGAAACAGAGCAAGAGCCGGTGATTCACCGCACTAAGCGTTTCGCGCTAAAACCCATGGACGCCACAGAAGCCGTTATGGAAATGGAACTCTTGAACCACGACTTCTATGTATTCCGCAATAGCTGGACAGAGGAAATAAACGTGGTATATAAGCGCAAAGAAGGCGAATATGGCCTGATAGAGCCTCAATGATATATCTTCTGGCAACCAATAACCCAGGCAAGGCCCGGGAAATCAAGCCTATGTTTGAAGATGCAGGTCTTAAATTAATCACTTTGCAGGACTTGGGCCTGTATTTTGAAGCAGGGGAAGACGGCACAAATTTCACCCATAATGCAACACAGAAGGCCACCGAAACCGCAGCATTCATAAGGGCCAATGCCCATACTGCATCCGGCGAATATGCCGGCTTCCTTTCGCCCTATAACATCGCCGTGCTGGCCGACGATTCAGGCCTTGAAATAGACGCCCTTGACGGCGAGCCCGGTGTAGATTCCGCCCTATATTTAGGTCGGGAAACTCCTTATGCCATAAAATGTAACAGCTTGCTGGACAGGCTTGCGGCCATACCAGAAAACAATCGCACCGCAAGGTTTATATGCGTACTTGTATGCATAAAGCCGGATGGGTCAAAACTTATAGCAGAAGGCACAATTGAAGGGCGTATAGCCCATGCCATAAGCGGCGATGGCGGTTTCGGTTATGATCCGATTTTTTACTACCCGCCCTATGGCAAAACCATGGCCGAGTTGACACAGGATGAAAAAAACCTTATCAGTCACAGAGGGCAGACCACACAAAAGATGATAGGGCTGATAATAAATGAAGGTACTGGTAGTCAGTGACTCCCATGGGGATAGCGAGGCAGTGCATAATCTCCTTAACCGCTATAAGCTTAAAGTGCAAATGGTTGTTCATTTAGGTGACAATGCTAAGGACTTACTGCAGTATGACACGGACTATCCCGCAATTGACTTTGTGGCAGTGGCGGGTAATTGCGATTTTTATGGCAGCTTGCCAGGCGAGCGTATTCTAACTATCGGTGATGCTGTAAGGCGGCGGGTTTTGTTATTGCACGGCCATAAATTAAACGTAAAATCAAATTATGACCGGCTCATGTACTATGCACAAGAAAGGGAAGTGGATGCCTGCCTATTTGGGCACTCACATATGCCTTTTGTGCATGTGCACGAGTCGGTTTTTTCATTTAAAAACGAAGAAAGGCCCAGGTTATTTTTCATGAACCCGGGAAGCGTAAGCGAGCCACGAGGGGGAAGCAAAGCCGGGTACGGCATATTATTCATTGATGATGCAGGCAATATAACAGGAGAGGTATACGAACTATGAAAACCAGCCGTTGGACGATATTAGAAACAGATGCAGACTTGAAACTTATGTCCCAAGTGCTGGGAATAAGCCAAATTACCGCCAATGTCATGGCCAACAGGGGTATAAGGACAAAGAAAACCGCACAGGGCTTCCTTATGCCAACCATGGATAAGATGCACGATATTTCAACTATGAAAGGTGTGGATGCTACACTTGCGCTGATATCCGAGGCTGTCCGGTCCGGCACTAAAATCACGATTTACGGCGACTATGACGTAGACGGGATTATGAGTACGGTAATACTGTACAATGTGCTGCGTCATGCAGGGGCGGATGTGGATTTTTACATACCTCACCGTATAGAGGAAGGCTATGGCCTTAATACCGCTGCTATAAAGCAATTACATGAGGCAGGGACGGAACTTATTATAGCTGTGGATAACGGCATTTCCGCCATAGATGAAATAGCCGAGGCCAATAACCTGGGCATGAAAGTAATTATAATTGACCATCACGAGCCCGGATTCACTCAAACCGAAGACGCACGTGTGGACATACTACCGGCCGCCGCCGCAATTATAGACCCAAAGCAGGCCGATTGCCCGTATCCGTTTAAGGAACTTTGTGCGGCGGGGCTTTGCTATAAGCTTGCAGTTGAGATTTTAAAAACAACCCCCGGCCCCCACGACGAACTATTAGCCCTAGCTGCAATAGCCACAATATGCGACATAGTAAACCTGCAAGACGAAAACAGAATAATAGTGCGCGAGGGCCTGGCCCGCCTAAACGAGAATAAACTGTTAAACCCCGGCCTAGGCAGCCTAATTACCATGCGGAACTACCTGGACAAGCCAATAGACACCTTCTCTGTAGGATATATAGTTGGCCCATGCCTAAACGCTACAGGGCGGCTGGGAAGCGCGGGCCAGTCTGTAGCGTTACTATTAGCCAAAGATGCCGATGAGCGTATCCGCCTGGCAGGGGAGTTGTGCACTCTTAACGACGCAAGAAAAGAACTAACCGCCGAATGCGTAAACCGCGCAGTAGAAAGCCTAACACCCCCACTTGACAAAGTGCTGGTACTAACCGACATAACCGCCCACGAAAGCGTAGCAGGCATAGTGGCAGGCCGTATAAAAGATGCCACAGGCCGCCCTACAATTCTGCTGACCCAAGGCAGCGGCGCAATGAAGGGCAGCGGCCGCTCAATAGAAGGGTACAATCTATTTGAAGCCCTGTACGCAAACCGCCACCTGTTTACGCGCTTTGGCGGACACCCAATGGCCGCCGGTCTATCCCTTATTCAGGAGAATATTCCTCTCCTGCGGGAAGCCCTAAACGCAAGCTGCACCCTATCTGAAGATGACTTCGCTCCTATATATAAAATAGACAGGGAACTTTTGCCCCAGGAAATAAACCTAAGCCTATCTGAAGAACTAAAACTCCTGGCCCCGTTTGGCAAGGGCAACCATGACCCGCTATTTGTAAGCCGCAAACTATATGTTGAAAGTTGCCGGGTAATTAACGATAAAAACACGCTGATATTCACCTTCAACACCAAGTCCGGCAAGCTAAAAGGCATAGCCTTCGGCCTTAACGACGGCTACGCATCAGCCGTACACGAAGCCGGGGTTCAACTCCATGGCGGGTTTTACATGGACGCGATATATGCCGTGGAAACCAATGTTTACAACGGGGTATCTTCTGTACAAATGCGATTGCGGGATTTTAAGCTGTTTAAGTAGGGAGGCATGTAATGTATAAGAAACAAGATTTATTGTCACACTTAGTCGAAATGGATATCGACCCAAAAGCCGCGCTGCTGGTTCACGTTTCCTACAAGGCAATAGGCCAGGTAGAAGGGCGCGGAGACACTGTGCTAGACGCATTAATTGAGTATATGCAGCCCGGTCTTCTTATATTGCCAAGCCACACATGGGGCAATGTAAATGTTAAAAACAACCCGATAATGGATGTCATCCATACCCCAACATGCGTTGGGGTACTAACAGAACTGTTTCGAAAGCGAGATGGCGTGCATCGCTCCTTGCATCCTACCCATTCATTGGCGGCACGAGGTACAGATGCCGAATCATTTATATCTGGTGAGGAACATATAAAAACCCCCTGCGGCATTGGAGGCGCGTACTATAAGTTATGGGAACGCAATGCGCAAATCCTGCTTATAGGCGTAAATTTCGCAAGATACACGTTTATCCATGGAGTTGAGGAATGGGATGGTGCAGAAGGTACGATTTCAAAAGATAAATCGGACTTATATGTAATAAATCATCAAGGCAGCCGGTTTTACACTCCTCAATTTCGCCACTGCGCCCCCCGTGGCTCAGACACATTCCCAAAGCTTGAGGCGCCGGCACTGCAGGAGGGTATTTTATCATTTGGCAAATTCGGCGATGCCACCACCCGGTTAATGGGTGCAAGGCCGTTAAGGGAAATGGTTGGTGGTTTGCTTAAAAAAGACCCAGGCTATCTGTTGCAATATTAAAGAGTGCATGATATACGCCATTGATTCACTCGTGCATGGTGCCAACACCGAAAATGGTTTACCATTAGTATCAAAACCCAATAAAACCATTTTGATTTACAATATTAGACTTCTTCGGAAACTTCCTTTGCGGCCACGAATATCGCGAGTTTTAACGTGTATTTGTGGCCGCTTATTCGGAGTTTCCTGAGAAGTCTATTTTATTGTTATGTGACGTTAAGCTTGACCATGCTCCTCTAATACCGATTCCAAATTTAAACCTATCTGACAGAGCGGCTGCGGGAAACGCGGAGCAAGCGCTTTCCCGCGCTTAGCCGCGATAGGCAGATAGGATTTAAATTGGAATCGGTATAACCATGCATTGATTTTCTTTGCATCACGTTTATTATACCAATATCTCTTCCGGTATAGTTTTCACTTTGGTTCCTTTTGTCCTTTGGTGGATTTCACCCAAACTCAAGAAACGAAGTGATGCAAACTGAACAAATGTTTGCATTGTGTCCAAATATATGGTAAACTCCAAATAAAAAGGAGTGATTCCAATGCCAGGTACATTAACCGCAAAGCAACAGATGATTTTAGACTTCCTTAAAACCGAAATACGGCAAAACGGCTACCCCCCCACAGTCCGCGAAATATGCGACTCTGTGGGGCTAAGCAGCACCTCCACCGTTCACGCCCATCTGGAAACATTGGAGCGAAAGGGCTACATCCGCCGTTCCCCTACCAAGAACCGCTCTACGGAAATCCTGGAAGAGGATTTCTATGGCAATACCAGGGAAATGGCCAATGTTCCCATAGTAGGCCGTGTGGCTGCGGGGGTTCCCATTTTGGCAGAGGAAAATATTGAAGATACCTTCCCCATTCCTATTGATTATGTAAAAAACGACACCTGCTACATGCTTCACGTAAAAGGCGACAGCATGATTGACGAAGGTATCTTCGATGGGGATTTGGTACTGGTACGCCAGCAGCACGACGCCAACGATGGGGATATTGTTATCGCCTTAATGGAAGATTCCGCCACAGTAAAAACCTTCTACCGGGAAGGTGACCAGATACGCCTTGACCCTGCCAACCAAGAGTTCGCGCCCATTTATACCCGCGAGTGTGATATTTTGGGTAAGGTAATTGGGCTGTATCGCAGATATTAAGTTCTTTACTAACAAGGAACAAATTTTCAGTTGTTACGTTATTTCAAATGAAGCTGACTTGCGATATACTTACGATACCAGCCAGATGAAATAGGGAGTGACAACTATGCGCTGCCACAACGTGCAGGAACTATTTTCGGAAATTTTTGACGGCGCTGCCGAGGAGCAAGCTATTCTTGTAAAACATATACAAGAGTGCCCTATTTGCGCGGCTGAATATGAGGATTACAGCCGGTTTATTAATGAGTTGCGGCAATTACCGGCACCGGAACTTCCGGCGAACTTTCATGAAACTATCATGGCAAAAGTCCGGGAAATCGCATTATCCGAAGATAGCATCCCAGGCCGTCCGGAATTTATAGTCACAAAACAAAAAGCTATAAGCCCCACAAAGCCGCCACAAAAAAGAATGCACACAAACCCATACGCCGCAGCAAGGCGCTGGGCCAGTGTTGCAGCGGCGGCTTGTTTGTTGTTGGTTAGCCTATGGGCAATGCGCGTTTTTGACATGCCGCACCAGTCAGATATGGCATTCGAGCCAGCTCCTATGTCCGCTCCCATGGAGTTTAGTGCGGAAGCATATGACTTCCCTGTGTCGGCCGGTGAAATGGACTTCCTGGATGATGAACTGTATAACGATTTATTGGCACCGGCTGAATTTATAGAATCCGAACCGGCTGCAGAAGATGGAGACTTCCCCCTCGCAGACATGTGGGCATACACTCGCGGTGGCGCTTACGACGTTGAATTTTTCACCGATGAAGATTATTTGGCGCCCGAGGCTGGCGAACAGGGCATAATATCCATTATGCCAACTACCACAGATATAAATGTGAATGAGTTCGTCATGGCAGATGATTTAAGCCAAAACGTACTACCTGGGGGCCCAAGGGCGGCATATGGAGCGGGCGGCATTGGTACGTCATGGTTTATTATGGCTTTCGCAGTTGGGCTGTTGATTTTGTGCATATCTTTAGGGATGATGTTTGGAAGCATATACCATGTTCGCAAGGCCGCAATGTTGCAAGTCCCGAAAAATAAGAAAGGCTGAAATTAATGCCACAAGACGGAACCACTTTAAACAGCGTAATGCAAGAAATATCCGGGCAAATCTTAGGTGGGCGGGTAGATAAAATCACCCAGCCCGAGCCGGACGAAATAGTAATATCTGTTAGAGGGCGCGGCGCCAATCATAAGCTGCTGCTTACAACCCAATCTACCGCGCCAAGATTGCATTTTACAAGCCTGCATAAGCAAAGCCCAATGCAGGCACCTATGTTTTGCATGGTGCTAAGAAAGCACATAAGCGGCGGGCGCATCGTGGATATACGCCAGCCTGATTTTGAGCGCATAATTGAGTTTCATATAGAGGCCCTTGATGAAATGGGCGATAAATCCGTAAAAGTCCTGGTTATAGAGATAATGGGCAAGCATAGCAATATCATGCTGCTTACCGGAGCCTATAAGCAAGCTGCCAGTGAAGCGGATAATCAACCTGAAGCGCAGCAGAGCGACGATAAGGCGGAGGCGGACTTGTCGCGTATCCCGATGCCTACCGCCAAGGTAATAGATGCTATCAAGCATGTGCCCCCAAGTGTAAGTTCTGTGCGGGCCATACTGCCCGGTGTGCGGTATAATCGCCCTCCGGCAGGGGGTAAGGCTAACCCTCTTATAGCTGATGAACCATCATTTTTACAAACTGTCTTCAACGGTAATATCAAAATCCAACAGGCCCTATATCAGCGGTATACGGGTCTAAGCCCTGTTCTGGCCAGTGAAATCTGCACACGGGCCGATATAGCTGCTGATAGCTTCGTAGCTGAGTTGGCGCCGGAAGAACAGCAACGGCTATACCAAGTTTTTTCAGATATTTTTCGTAAAGTGAAATCTGGGGATTTCGCCCCACATATCTATTACGACAGCCAGGGCAAGGCAGTGGATATCACTGTGTTGCCCTTTACTATGTATACCCATTTGCAGGCAGAGGCATATGTGTCAACTTCTCAGATGCAAGAGGATTTTTATGCAAAACGGGACGCCCATTACCGCACAGGCCAGCGGACGGCGGATTTACGAAAGCTAATCACAACCCACCTGGAACGCAGCCGGAAAAAGGCCCTAATATACGATAAAACATTGGCAGATACCCAAAGCCGTGACGAACTGCGTATTAAAGGCGAACTGTTAACGGCTTACCTGCACCAGGTAAAAAACGGCGAAAAATCCGTTATCTTAGAAAATTTCTATGACGATAACAAACCCATAGAAGTACCCCTCTCCCCCACTTTAACCCCAACAGAAAACGCCCAGCGATACTTCAAGCAGTACAATAAAATGAAGCGCACCCACATTGCACTGGCGGAACAAATCCGGCAAAACGACGAGGACATTGCATATCTGGACAGTGTGGCCGTAGCAATGGAAGCCGTTTTAACCGAGGCCGATATAGCTGAGATAAGGGCCGAACTGGCCGGGCAGGGCTTCGTAAAGCGTAAATACGCCCATAAACCCGGAAAGAAAGCGCAAAAACCCGAAAAAACCAAGCCATTACGCTTCGTTTCTACCGATGGGTTTGAAATTTATGTAGGTAAAAACAATACACAAAATGACCAACTAACCATCCAAACCGCAAAACATCATGATATATGGCTGCATACCAAGGATATCGCCGGGTCCCATGTGATAATAATAACAAATGGGGCAGAGCCGCCGGAAACAACTATCCTAGAAGCGGCCAACTTAGCCGCGTATTACAGCAAAGGGCGCGAATCCAGCAAAGTACCGGTGGATTATACCAAGCGCCGGTATGTGCGTAAGCCAAACGGTGCCAAGCCCGGGCGTGTGATTTATGACCGGCATAGTACGGTTTATGTTACTCCGGCGGAGCCTTGAGCCATTGCTTGCTTCTGATGCTATGACCATGTTATGCTGCCAAATGAATAGCAAAATTCAAGACGAGCAAAATAATGTAAGAGGTGAAGGTAAATGTATGCAATAGCATTTGATTTGAAAATTGATGACCTTAAAAAGACATATGGTGAGCCATATAACGGGGCATATGACGAAATTAAACGAGAGTTAGCACAGCTGGGGTTTGAATGGACGCAAGGAAGCGTATACATCAACCATAGTGGCCAAAACTCCCTTACAACCGTCTATAAAGCTATTACAAAGCTATCAAAGATAGGCTGGTTTAGAGATTCTGTAAGGGATATACGAGCCTTTAAAGTTGAGGATTGGAGCGACTTTACAGCCATTGTAAAAGGAGAAGAATAGGGGAGGGTTTGTCAAAAAACCTTCCGGTTTGCATCTCCTAGCCGTTTATAAACCCCCGCCGCACAAACCAAAAGACCGCCCCCATCCCAAGCACCCCCACGGCCCCGGTAAGCGGCAGCGCCATGTTAAGCCCAAACTCATAAGCCAGCCAACCTGTAACAAAAGGCCCCATAAACATCCCAAGCCCATATACCGCCTGGAAAAAGCCCATAGCCGTAGCACGGCGTTCCCCCGGCATATCCTTAATGCTAAGCCCCATTAGCAAGGTATAGGCAATAACATTACCGGTGCTGATAAATACCTGCACCGCAAATAACTGCCATACATTGCCGGTAAAAGCAATAAGCACACAGCCCAGCGCCGACATGCCAAACCCAAGTGCAATAGTATTCCGCGCACCTATTTTACGTGGCAGCACAGTCCCGGCCAAAGGCGAGACAATAAGCCCCGGAACGGCGCTGGCCAAACCTAGCATCCCAAGTGTAAAGGGGCTGGCCCCCATTCCGTAGGCAAGCAAGGGCGTGAAGCCAAAGGCGGTTGCAAACATTATATATTGGGACAAAATTGCCAGGAAAGAAGTGCTAAGCAGCATAGGGTTACGGGCAACTCCAATTAAGTCTGTAAACTTTGGCGGGGTTTTGACGTTTTGCGCTTTCTCTTTTATGCCCAAACCGGCCGCAAGCCCAATAAGGCCCGCAATACCGCTAAGCAAAAAGGCATAGGGCACACCTAACCACCGGGCAATCAGCCCGCCTGCAAGAAACGCCAACATCCTCCCCGCTGCATTGGCCGCATTAAGATACCCCACAGACTTGGTAGCCTCGTCGGAATGGTAATAGCTGGCACCCAAAATAGCAAACGCCACCCATGATGCGGCAGCAACGCCTCCTAAACTCCTGGAAAGTAACATAATGGTAGGATGCGGAAAGAAGAAAACAATAAAACCGCTGACTGCGGCAAAGAACAAACCTGACAACACAAAAATCTTCCGCTTTCCAAGCCTATCGGATAAAATGCCAAGGGGGAAGCGTATCGCCATTTGGGTAAAGCCATAGGCGCCCACAATCAAGCCAATAAAGCGTAAATCCGCCCCCAACAGTTCCGAATATGGGGAAACATACGGCACATACGCATATAGGGCAAACCAGAAAACAGCAGTAACAGTGTAAAACAAAGGTAAACGTTTGGATTGTGTGTTCATTTTGGGCCTCCTAGAAGAAAAAATAAGCCTTTACCAAGCCGGTGGGCTTATTTTTTTGTGTCTCGCGATATTTCCCATATAATATAGATTAATATCGCGGTAAGAATCAGCCAAAACACACCCTTGGCTATTGCATAGAAACATAATACCTTAAACGCCATAGGCCTGTCCACGCAACAAAATCACACCTTGCAAAATCCCCTGTAAATATTATAATGGTCAGAAAATCACTAGAAGCGGCCAAATAGAGGAGGTGCCATATGGAAGACAACACACATAAACGTCTAATAGAAAACACATACAAGAATCTAGTAGATGAAATCAAGTCGTACCGCCCAGGCACGCCTCTAACCATAATAGAAAACGCCTACAACTTCGCCCGTGAAGCCCATGAAGGCCAAAAACGCAAAACCGGCGAACCTTTTGTAATCCACCCACTAACGGTAGCGCTGATTTTGGCTCAAATGCGGTCTGACTTGGAATCCATAACGGCCGGCATATTACACGACGTTGTAGAAGACACCCACCGCACCCTGGAAGAAATTACAGCCGAGTTTGGCAACGAAGTAGCCCAGCTGGTAGACGGTGTAACCAAAATAGACCAAGTAAAATACGTTTCCAAAACCCAAGACCTCACCCAGCAAAACCCCGACGAAAACGAAGTAAAACTAACAAAAGGCGAAAAAGAAAAGCTAACCGCCAAAGCCAACGAACAAGCCGAGAACTACCGCAAGCTATTCTTTCACATGTCCCAGGATATCCGGGTATTACTAATAAAAATAGCCGACCGCCTGCACAACATGCGCACCCTAGGCGTAAGGCGGGAGGAAAAGCAGAAAGCCGTGGCACAGGAAACTCTGGACCTGTACGCCCCGCTGGCCCACCGCCTGGGCATAGCAAAGCTGCGGTACGAGTTAGAAGACTTAGCCTTCAAATACCAAGACCGGGAAAAATATGACGAACTTTCCCAGAAAATTCAGCTAAAACAAAGCGAGCGTCAAGCAGTGGTACAGGAAGTAGTAGACGAAATACAAAAAAAGCTAAAAGCCGAAGGCATAGACGCAATAGTAGAAGGCCGGGCCAAACATTTCTACAGCCTGCACCGTAAAATGAAAAACCAAGACAAAACCCTGGACCAGATATACGACCTGTTCGCAGTAAGGGTACTGGTACACGAAGTAACCGACTGTTATGCGGCCCTAGGCTGGGTACACACTATATTCACCCCCGTACCAAATCGTATAAAAGACTATATAAGTATGCCAAAAATCAACCGATACCAGTCCCTTCACACTACAATAATGGGCCCATATTACGGCGAGCCGGTGGAAGTACAAATCCGTACCCACGACATGCACCAGGTAGCCGAGTTTGGCATAGCAGCCCACTGGAAATACAAAGAGCGGGACAAGACCGCCAAAGACAAATGGCTGACAGAACTAATGAACTGGCAGCGGGAATTATCAGATAACCAAGAGTTTATGACCGCCCTAAAAATGGACTTAAATGCCTTCCGGGGCCATGTATATTGCTTCTCCCCGGACGGGGACGTATACACCCTAACCGACGGCGCAACCCCTATAGATTTTGCATACGCAATCCACAGCGCCGTAGGCAACCGCATGATAGGCGTAAAAGTAAACGGCCGCATAGTCACAAACGACTATACATTGCTAACCGGCGACAGAGTAGAAATCCTAACCAGCCAAAACGCTAAAGGCCCGGGCCGGGACTGGATCAAAATAGTAAAAACCGCCCAGGCCCGCACTAAAATCAACCAGTGGTTCAAGCGGCAAGACCGGGAAGAAAACATCCAAAAAGGCCGGGAGTTACTGGAAGCCACTGCCGCCGAGATAAACCTGACACTGGAAGAACTACTGGCCGACGACCGTGAAAAAGACATTCTAAGCCGCTTCAACTGCAAAGACCTAAGCCAGCTATATGTAATGGTAGGCGTAGGCGGCATAAAAGAAAAGCAAATTGTAAACCGCTTATACCGGGAATACGAAAAAACCCTGCCCCCGCCTTCAGATGACGAACTGATAGAGGGTCTGCTAACAGAAAGCGCAAACCTCCCCAACCGCAAAACCCAATCCGGTATAGTAATACGGGGCATAGGCGATACCAGCGTACGCTTCGCAAGATGCTGCAGCCCCGTCCCTGGGGACGAAATCATAGGATTTACCACAAGAGGCCGGGGTATGAGCGTCCACCGGACAGACTGCACGAATATCATCCACCTGGACGAACTGGATAAGCGCCGCCTGATAGATGCTCAGTGGCAAATACCGGAAAAATCCGGCCATACCTATCACACAGACCTACGCCTGCTTTGCGACGACAGAGACGGGCTTCTTGCCGATATCACCCGTATATTGTCCGACGAAAAAATAAAAGTAACATCCTTGAACGTACGCACCAACCAAGGGGATGCAATATTCCATGTAGGCCTAGAAATTGCCGACGGCGAACGGCTGGACCAGCTTTCCCAAAGGCTGCTGCGGGAAAAAAGCGTACACGAAATCACAAGGGCCATTTCATAGCCATGACAATAAAAGTGCAGGCAAACCATAAATATATAGACGAAATCCAAAGCGTAGCCCAAATATTTTTCCCCCACGCCCGGTTTGGAAGCGATGATACCCCGGGATATACCATTTCCAGTTTTTTCGATAACGGCAAAGTCCATGCAGCAATATTTAACGAAAGCATGGGCGCGCGCTTTGCCGAAAACTCAGGGGCGGATGTTGTCCACTTGTTAAACTCAGGTGAACACACCCCGCCCCTACGGGTTAGCCCCCTTGGCGAACATTCTCTTGATTTATCCAGCAGCCCCTCATTCCTAAACGAAAAGCGCATGGCAATGCTGGCAATGTACCGCCTGCTGCAAAGGGTCATAGGTGCGTACACCCCCTGGGGGGCGCTAACAGGCGTAAGGCCGACAAAAATGGTGCGGGAATGGATAGGCGCCGGCCAGCCGGACGAAGAAATCCTCCAAAACCTGCAAAACATACTGCACGTACATGAAAGCCGGGCAAGGCTTGCAGTAGCGGTAGCCCACGCAGAAAACCGCCTGGCAACCCGGATAAACTCAGCGGCTCCCTCCTACCTCTCTCCACCGGAACATACACATACAATAAACAATGCAATCCCCGCCCAACCACTGGGCCTATACATAAGCATACCCTTTTGCCCATCCCGCTGTATTTACTGCTCATTCAACACATCATCCGGCTCCTGGAACGAACAGGCCCAAACCCAGTATGTCCATGCCTTAATATCAGAGTGCAAAAGCCTGGCAGCCGGCTTAGAAGAAACCGGTCAACAAATCTCTTCAATATATATTGGCGGCGGCACCCCCACAGCGTTAACCGATACCCTGCTGGAAACCCTGCTATCCACTGTCCAGGAAATGGCCGTACCCGGTGAGTACACAGTAGAAGCCGGCCGCCCAGACACCATAACCCGTGCTAACCTGCAAATAATGCGCAAATACAATGTGAATCGTATCTCAATAAACCCCCAAACCCTAAACGACAAAACCCTAAAAACCATAGGCCGCAACCACACGACCAAAGACTTTTTGCGGGCCTTTGAAGAAGCCCGTGAGGAAGGGTTCACATCCATAAATACCGACATAATAGCGGGCCTGCCGGGTGAAGGCCCGAAAGACATGCACCGCACAATGGAAACCTTGGCCAATTTGTCCCCGGAAAACATAACAATCCACACCCTGGCTGTAAAGCGCGCCTCCAAGCTAAACCAGCACCGTACAGATATAGCAATTCCCCCTTTAAACGGTCTCGCCCGAGCCGAAAATCGCGAACGCATCAACGTGTTTTCGGCGACAGGCGAGACCGATTTAAAGGTGAATTGCTATAAAACCAGCGCCGAAAATCGCAAGCATTCCATCACAGGTTTGGCACCGGATACGGCACGAGAAAGCCTTCATCCTGCCTACGCCTTACCAGACCCAAAATCCATAGAATCACAACTAAAAATAGCCCACGACGCCTGCACCGCCATGGGCTTAATCCCTTATTATTTATATCGCCAAAAAAACATGGCCGCACTGTTCGAGAATACCGGCTACAGCCTTCCCGGCCACGAATGCTTGTACAATATAGGCATGATGTCCGAGGTTCAAACGGTGCTGGGTATAGGCGCCGGGGCCGTAAGCAAGTACGTGGAAGGCACAAAAATCACCCGTAAGTTTAACGTTAAAAACCCAGAAATATATATCCAGCGCATATGATTCCGACTTAAAATCATCTATATGGTAAAACTGGGAAAAGGTTTACCATTAGTATCAAAACCGGAGTAAGCCTTTGTCGGTATCATCAAAACCGGGAAAAGGTTGTCTATTAGTATTAAGCTAACCTGTTGTGCTAGTTAATAAGGGTGTCGAAATCCCGTCATTGCGCGAAGTCTCCATCAACATAAAAGCGTTGAGGAGCGTAGCGACGAAGCAATCCAAGCTTGCGGATTTCAGCAGCCTTGGATTGCTTCGCTTCGCTCGCAATGACGTAATGTCAACAACTTAACGAATGGCAGAAGCTAAAAGCCCCCTTCTTTAGAAGGGGGTGCCGGAGCGTAGCGGAGGCGGGGGTTGAGGTTTGCGACAAGTTGTAAACAACCCCCGGCCCTTCGG